>ERZ869909.663-NODE-663-length-35826-cov-7.121346_pt1 | contig 35826 bp, 49 predicted proteins | sample MGYA00520892_ERZ869909 | MGnify/ENA primary metagenome ERZ869909 (study PRJEB32215, sample SAMEA104723947) | bioreactor metagenome | biome: bioreactor; feature: anaerobic bioreactor; material: water | place: China | collected 2015-03-12 ...
TTCACTTTCGTCTTCACTTTCGTCTTCACTTTCTCTTCTTTCACTTTCGTCGATGTTTCTTAGTATTTCTTAGTATTTCTTAGTGACTCTTTAAAAGGTATCTCACAATGAGTATGAATAGAGATATAGATAAAAATATAGATAAAAATATAGATAAAAACTTCCCAGATAAGCGCCTAGGTAAGTGGAATGCGATAGCAGAATATGCCCAAATTCTAGGCGCAATTATCTTAAGTATAAGTTTCTTCCTATGGATTTTAGGTGTTTTTGATTCATTCTTAGGAGCACTAGTAACTGTGTCTGTTTCTATAGGACTTTTTAAACTATTTACTTCTTAGACGTAAGATTTCATAAGTGGCGCAGCCACGGGAGGCGACAATGCTACAATTCGATGCCGCGATTATCCAGAAAGTTACGGAACTGGAAAAGAAACGTCTCACGCCGGACGCAAGACTCTTTAATACCCTAATTCTTCGTGCCGCATTTTTATCTCAGAGCATAGACTCTCTTGCAGAATTACAAGAGAGACTCAGAGCAACAAGAGACTTGCGTTCCTCACTTAGCTACGACCGTCACAGTGAACACGAGAAACTTTTGCAACAAGAGGAACATATTAAAAATAGTATCAAACTTGCGAGAGCTGGCACAGCACTTAATAAAGCTAGGCTAGATAAAGTTTTGCACGAAGTACTAGGAGGAGGAGAAAGAGGAGGAGAAAGTATTGATAGTGCCAGTGACATAGACAAGAAAAGTTAGCAGAAACCCCTTGACAAATAGCGCATACTATGCTATGCTTAGAGGGTAACACATAAGAAAGCCATAAGTAAGTAGTAAAGTCAAGTAACTAGCGTAAGTGCCTATACGCACAAGCGAGAGAGGAAATGAAAATGAAACCTACTGTTCTTGAACTCCAAAACTTTCGTATTCGCTACGGTAATGAGTGGATTTATATAACTATTAAGTTCTCTGGTCACCGCATTTTGTGCATAAAGTATCCCAGGGCGCTAGAAATTAATGTAGCTAGGTACGCAGATGGCTTCTTTGGCCATATTTACCGGGCAGAGTATTTCTGGTATATGCAGCGTGCTTCCCTGCCTAAAGATGGCATTGCTAGAATAATGCATGATAGAGCTAAAAATGCAATGTCACTAACGCAAAGGTACGTTATGCAACTCTGCGAGATGGAAGAGGATACTTAAAATGACTAAGTTACTGGGCGGACTCGCACTCACAATGCTAACTCTCGGTGTTTTTATCTATCTTATATTAAAAGCGGAAGCTAGGCGGCATCGTCGGCAGAAGGAACTAGCTCTATCTTGCCAGCACCATAAGAATAAGCAGTATCGGCAAGCGTTTGGTATAGCTAACGTAGAAACTAAGCGAGTAGAAAAGTAAGTACCCTACAGGAGAGGTAAAATGCTTAAGTCAAAAGCAGGTTTCGTATCCGATGATCGTTTCGTAGAAATTCTGGAAAAAGCGTGGCCTAGCTATCAGGATAACGTAACAACTTTTCTAGACTGGCTAGAGCGTGACCCGGAGAGAGCGGAAATTACTGAGGTCCAGAGAATACCTTTCATGTGTCACCACATTAGAGACTTGCCAGAGGAAGCTATGGTATCTGAATTACATAAGCAACAAGCTATGGCAAAGATACGAAACAGATTCTTGCATGGCGGACATTACATGACAGTAGCAGGAATGCTAGAAAGAGAATTCAAACTTAAGTGTGACGCTGCCATAAAAGTAAAAGCTGCCCGATCTTACTGGCTGCATGTTATCGGCCTATATAAAATGTATGATGAGTTTATTCCTAACTATCAAATAGCGCGAGCAATATATCGCGAGCACCCAGATTGGTTTGTAGATGACAGTGAAATGACAGTAATTTAGTATAGGAACTCTTGCCAAGGATGGCATTGATAGAAGCAGTAAGTCCTGAAACTGAAACTTGAAACTGAAACCTGAAATAAGGATCACTGAAATGAAACTCTTCTGTCCACTATCAGGCGTATCTTACCATACTAACATAGGTTACGGTCATGGGCAGGCGCCGCATCCTATTTTCTATCTCCCGCTCAAATCCCTAATAGTGCAGCATTTAGATAACTACTGCGAAGGGAAACTCTCAGAGGAAGAATTACATCTCTTTGGCTGCGCTATGTTACATAAGTTACCAGTTATCTGGGAACATCCCGTAGCTATCACAGAGAATACTAAATACAATTGGAAAAAGTATCTAGAGAAACTTGCTGCTATCTGCCTAAAACATGGCGGCGCATCACCTGACGATCTGCCCCAGTATCATATAGACAAGAGAAACAATGATCTATCTAACTTAGGTATCTACCTTTCCAGCATAGACGAAGCTATGGCGGAACTTGCGTGGGAGGCCGACCCCGAGACTGGAGAAGTTCCTCAGCCTAACTACATTACCCGCAACGCGGAAGAAACTATCCTCCGAATGTTACGCGGCTCTATGTCTAGGGCAGAGAAGAGAGAGACTTTCCCGAAACTTATGGCGGACTGGGCAGCAAATGTAGGTAAGTTTCCTGCAACTACTGTCACCGCTGAAATAACTCACAAAGGAGAGAAGAAAGTATCTCTTAGGGAACACTGGCATGGAATTGTGTATAAGTTATTCGCTGTCCCTGATGTGGTCTCACTTCTCTCCACTGAGATAACCCCCGGAGACTTAGATGAAGTTATAGAGCATTGTGAAACTACTATAGAAGTAGGCACCATTCACTCCCTTGCTCTTTTTAAGAAACTTCGTGAAGCTAAAGCTGTGCTAGAAGAGTTTAGATCACCAGCACCTTCCGCTAGTATGGTAGTAGCTAAAGCCGCACCTCTTACTGCTGCATTCTTATCAGGTGAAGACAATGTATCAAAAGTTACTCAAGACCGCCCAAAAGTATCTGTCCCGGAAAGTGAGCCGCTGCGAAAAGACTACCCTAATTCAGCAGCGTACATCAGAGCAAAAATTGCTTGGCAGAGAGGTATCTGAGATGACTTATCCTAACTATAATCCTAACTATGATCCTGGTTCTCAGAAACCTCCGCACGGCTTTTACTCTAAGTGGAACCTGCACCCTGAGGATGTTAAGAAACTACAGACTTACGAGCTGTCACGCTACGGACGAGAGGAACTTTCTCTTGCTCTATATAAAACAATGAAAGTTATAGATGTAAACGGTGAGCCTACAGTAGCGTATGAAAAGTACCTACTATTTAAAGGCAATCTTTGCAAAGTAGTGTGGCAGAATGATTCTCTTAGGCAGTATCTTGATCCGGCATATGAATTCTATTATGGAGAGCCACACTTTATTGTATCTATCAGAGCCACTAGGGAAGAGAAAGTAGCACTCATTCAGCACGACAAGACATTTGACGCCATGCGTGATAGACTCTGATATTCGTACTGTAGACACACTGAGCCCTGAAACTGAAACATATAGAAAAGGTAAACTGCTATGTCACTTACCGCACAAGAGAGACTTAGAGCACTACTGAAAAAGCATGGGGTAGAGAAAGAGGACATATCTAAAACTGGTGGGATACCATTCACGCCGGAGAGTAAAGTAGCAAGTTACACTGGAGACGATAGCGTAAAGTATAATGAGCAGCAGTTAAAAGCAATGGAACTTGCAATAGCAGGTAAGTCTCTTGTACTAACTGGCGCAGCAGGCTCAGGCAAGACTACCACTGTCAAAGGTATGATCCAGAGACTTATACAAGGGAATAAAATCTCTCGCCTAACTGCTACAGATCACAAGTGGCTACGGCCTGAGATGTATTCCATAGCTTGTGTATCTTTCACAAACAAGGCAGTGCAGAATCTCAAGAAAGCATTGCCGAAAGATATGCACGCAAATTGCATGACTATACATAAGTTACTGGAGTATCAACCTGAATATTTTACTGACTACGATCCTGAGACTGGGAAAGAAAAGAAAACTATGCAGTTTGTTCCTAGTCGGCACGAAGGTAGACCTATTCCTCCGGTAGACATACTTATCATAGACGAAGCTACTATGGTATCTGTCGATCTCTGGAACTTACTTGCCGATGCTATCTCACATAAAGTGCAGGTTATAATAATCGGTGACATTCACCAGTTGCCTCCGGTATTTGGCAAGAGTATCTTTATCCATGCGATGCAGCAGCGTGCGCATACTGTGGAACTTACTCACATTTATCGGCAAGCACTTGAGTCTCCTATTATCTCACTTGCTCACAGAGTTAAAAGCGGTAAACAGATTCCTTCCAAGGATATTCTAGAGTTCTCTCGGGAGGTAGAAGGACAAGGTAAGGTAACTATCCACCCTTGGAAAAAGAAACTTGGTGAAACTGCTGCTATTAAAACTATCCAGATGTTCTTGCCGCAACTTATAGACTCTGGACAGTACGATCCAATGAACGATGTTATCTTAACTCCTTTCAATAAGAGTTTCGGAACCATCGTAATGAACACCGCAGTGGCCGGACACCTTGCTAAGCTAGAAACTGATCCAGCTAAGAAAGAGGTATGGGAAATCTATGCCGGGATTAAGAAAGTTTACCTGCGCATAGGAGAGAAAGTTCTCTACAATAAGTCAGAGGCGTTCGTAACTGACATTCGTAAGAACTCTAGTTACTACGGTAAGATGCCGCGTGATCCGTCAGATACTATGGATTACAATGGACTAGAGAGTGACCCGGAGAAGAGACTTAGAGCCGCAGCAGGTATTAACTTCGGGGGCATGGATAGTAACGAAGCTATAGATGATATGTTATCCCACATGGCTTCTCACACTGAGGGACAGGAGAGAGTTTCAAGGGAAGCATCTCACATTGTCACACTCTATATCCCTGACTTAGATACCACACAAGAAGTATCAGGATCAGGAGAGCTTAATGCTATGGACCTAGGTTATGCTCTCACTGTCCATAAGTCTCAGGGCTCAGAGTATGATCGAGTGTTCTTTATAACTCATACCTCACAGGCTAATATGTTCTATAGGGAGCTTTTATATACAGGTATCACTCGTGCAGCGAAAGAGCTCTATGTTATCTGCGAGCCTAACTTCTTTGTGAAAGGTATCGTAACGCAGAGAGTTCCTGGCAATACTCTGGAGGAAAAGATAGCTTCCTTTGATCGTACCATGCAGATGTCTAAGAATGGATCTGCCGAGCTACCTAAGAAAACTCACCTGCTGGTAGATTACGAAGAGAATTATGCCAATGCTGTAAATAACGCATAGCGAAACTCTCTTACAGCTCCGGGGGGCTTGTAATCAGCGGGTCGCCCCGGTATAGTGACACTTCCCAGCAAGGCAATGAAGCCAAGCGGGCAAGCGCCTACCGCAAACTAAGTTAAAAGGTAAATAGCCATGACTTCCATGACTCGTGTTTCTACTGACTTCCACTTCCGCACCAAAGATGGCTACAAGCGTCCTACTGTTAGTGTGGAATATGACGCACCGGATGCCGGCGGTATCGCAGAACTTCTGCACGGTGATGATCCGAAAGTTATCTCTCTCATCACTGATTCTGTTCACAGCATTCTGCAAAACCACCTTCGTTCCTTTGTGGACAGTGACCTTGAGTTCTCTCAAGAGACTCTGGATAAGTTGGTAGAGGAAGGTAAAGTTTCTCTGGAGCACATTGCTCACATTCCGAAAGCAGATCGTTCTGTCCTCTCTAAAGAGGATCTGGAAACTTTCGCCAAGGATTACATCGCTATCATGCCGGAACTTACTGGCAAGGAAGAGAGCCGAGTGCAGGCTGCTGCTACTCTCTTTGTGGAACGCTTCAAGCGTGCTGCCGGTGATAACCAAGTTCTGGAAGTTCTGAAAGAGCAGCTTTCTATTTTCGTAGACGGTGCTCCGGACGATGTTGTTGAGCGTAACGAGCGTGTTATCTCTTGGGCAGTTAATAAGCTGGACGAGCTTCTGTCCATCAAAGTTACTGCCGACGCGCTGTAAGATACGCTTTGTAATAAATAACAGCGGCACATTCCCTAGCCTCCCATGCTTTAGATCTAGTGTGGGAGGTTTTTTAAGCTCTGGAGAAAAGTACAATGGCACTTACTCTTAAAGCTGGTCAGAAAGTTGCAGTGAGGCATCGCAGTTCTGGGAGAGAGACAAAAGCAGGGCTTGAGAGAAGTAAGGATGTAGAAGTTAGAACAATCGTAGGAGTATACATGCCGGGCGTAGGAGAAGGCAGAAAGATTCGTGATCACGTAGGAGAAGACTGGGAAGTTGCTCCTAATGATGGCGAGCATCAGCACATAGCTGAATGGAAAACTGTTAGATAGACTAGCACCTTGCCCCTGTAGCTCAGTTGGATAGAGCAAGAGACTTCTAATCTCTAGGTCGCTGGTTCGAGTCCAGCCGGGGGTGCCACTTTCTAGGAGCAGTAAGATGTATACAGGTAGCGACAAGCCTCGTAAGTACCAGCATCTTTGGGAACAGTTACGGGACAATAGCCACTTGCAACTTACTGCTCCTCGCTCTGCGCATGAAACTATTATGCAGGCACTTAGAAGGGAATCATTGAATGACACAGTGTTTCGCTTTAAGTGTGTGGAACGCAGGAGAGCATATAGAATAAGGTACAATAGTGTGGGGGACTTACTGATAATCTATTTAGACTGGCTAGATAAGATCCCTAAAGATTTTGTAGCAGGAAGAAAGTAGCCTAGGCATGTAGGGTGTGAGACATAGGAGTTAAGACAGTGAAGAAAAAGTTCAGTGTACCTAAGACAGTAAAGTTAGCGCAAGAGGTAGTGGCTTCTATTCGACAGCACTTGCCAGAAGTGCATGTATTGCTGTATCATTCCACTGCATACGATAGCGTATATCTTAAATTCGATTACGGCGTAGGTAACAGCCTACGTATTGCAGATCATAGCTCAAAGAAAGAGCATCTGGATTATAGATACAACGTGTTGCTAGATGCAGTAGGAATGACACAGAAAAAAGGCGAGAAGTACATAAAGTATTTCTACGGTCCTGAGCAAAAGAGTATCGCAGACCTGGCCTATGCTATAGCAGCTAACATACAGGAGAAGAAAAGAAGGTTTGGGGAAGAGAGGTATAAATATTTTATGGATATTAACTCTTGTCGGTTGCCAGCAGGTTGGGCAGATAAAGCGGTAGAAATGTAGGCATACAGGAGAAAAGAAAATGAGTGAAGATATGAACACCAGCGTGAACCAAGCACAAGTTGATCGTGTGCAGTCTAAAATCATTGAGCTGCAAGAAGCACTTGATGGGGCTATCCCTAACTTTCAGTTCATACTTAAAGACATACACGATACTCTGAGAGCTGATCCAGAAGTGGTTACTATTCTTAAAGAGGAAGAGATTGCAGTGATTGTTAAGGGACTGGAGAAACATTCGCATATCATTGTCACTCCTGCTAAAGCTAAGAAAGCAGCGAGTGCTAAGAGTAAAGCACCTATCTCTGCCTCAGATCTCTAAAGGATCTCTAAGGAGACTAGCAATGGCAGATATTAAGGCGCTCCGAGAACGTATCGCTAAGATACGGGGAGGCAAGAATGTGGGACTATCTGATAAAGCTCCTGATAATAGCGGTAGTTCTGACAGTAGCAGTGTACTACTCTCTAGAGAACTTCTATATCCGAATGGAAGAGAGGAGTGCGTCGCAAATCTCAAGCTCGCAGTCGCACTTAATATCTACGGACGAAAGTTCTGCTACCCAAATTACATGGAGGCAGGATTCGCAGTGTGTGATGCGCTGCTCCCTGAGGACTACCACCGTAATTGGTTCCGTGACTACTGCTTAGAGCCTTATCCAGATGTATGTAGATGTGGCCAAATGTTCTATGGTAGTTATAGTAACTTGCGTAACCACTGCATTATCTGCAAGGGAGACTGGAAGAGAGATAAAGTAGATGCTTATACCATAGATAGGCTTGCTACTCACTTAGGTGTGCATCCTTCGTGGGTAGAATATGCTGCGGCTTGGGCACTAAGTAAGTACAAGACAAGTGAGTGGGTAGGGTAGAGTAAGATAGGCTAAGATAGGCTAAGATAGGAGATTATGAAATGAGTGGAAATAAATTAGACTTCTCAATGCTAGATGAGTCTCTTGGTGGAGGGGATGCCGGGGACTCTCCGGAACTTATCCCTGTAGTAGAAATAGGCGAGCACCAAATAGATCCGAGATATACTCGCAGCTCCTATTCTACTTCCCTTCTTCTTCATGCCTGTCCTCGTAAGTTCCAACTTAAATGCCTGCAAGCAGATAAGAAAGAGGACGCATCGACCAATGTTACTTTTGCTTTTGGTTCCACTGTAGGTATGGGCATTGCCGAGCTAGTCTCAGGGACTTCTCTAGAGGATACTATCTTTAAAATGTTCTGCGAGTGGGACGTAGACTTCCTAGTTGAGAACGAGAAGCAAAAGAAGTCCTTTGCCCACGCTGTAAATGCTATTCAAATGCTTGCCTCTCGTATGGAAGACGGTGAGCTAAGTGAGTATGTAGTAGCTACCTATAATGGTAAGCCAGCAGCAGAACTCTCATTCCGAATTAAGTTCCCAGGTCGCTACGCTACTCACACATATCGTGGGTATCTAGACTTAGTTCTCCAGAGTATTATGACAGGCGAATTTACTGTAATGGAGAACAAAACGAATAGTGGCACATGGGTTAATCACTATCAGTATAAGAATTCCTCGCAAGCTACAGGCTATGGCGTAGTCCTAGATCAGATTGAGAAAGATAAGTCATCCTACGATGTACTGTATTTCGTATTCATGACTAGACTTATGCGATATGAGGATTTCTCTTTCCCTAAAAACTATCACATGCGGGCACTCTGGCTACGTGATAGGATGTGGGACGTACAGACAGTAGAAAGGCTCTTTGAGCAGGAAGGTAACTACGGTATCTGGCCTATGAATGGTGAGAGCTGTACTTCCTTTGGCCGTAACTGTGAGTACATGGATGTATGCCACCTGGAAACTGCTAACCTAATGGCGAAACTCCGAGAGAATCAGCTTGAGGAAACAGATAGAGAAGGGAATCTTAAGCAGTATGATTTCGAACTTACCCTAGAGGAGTTACTCTGATGCCGAAACTTAATCGAGAGGAAGTGGAGGAGATTCTTTTACCTTTCCAAGAGTCACAGAATGTGGACTTGCAGCTAGGAATTCTTACTGCTCTGTATGCTGCTACTGATGATAACGAGGTTAAGCAGGAACTCACTAATAGCCTCGTATGGTTGCAATCACTGCGCGCCTCTGATATAATGTCTGGAGTGTCGGAGTTGACACGGGGACTTATGTCCGCAGCAAGTATCAGCCAAGAGCATATGCGAGTAGCTAGTGAGCTAGTCACTGAGCAGTTTACTAAGATGCAAGAGGAGCGAGCAAATGCCCAAGCTAAGTCAGATGAAAGCGAGCAGCACTAAGCGAGTGTTAGTCTATGGCCCACCAAAGTCAGGTAAGACTGAGCTGGTAGGTAAGTTAGCTGAGAAGTTTAAGCTCATTTGGTTTGATCTGGAGAATGGGCATGACACTCTGTTTAAACTTCCTGCTGAGTGGCAAGAGAGAGTTGAAGTAATTGCTCTGCCTGATACTCGTGGCTATCCCATAGCAATTGAGACTTGCCTTAAAGTAATTAAGGGCGGACCAGTAAGTATCTGTACTGCCCACGGCAAGGTAGGTTGCCCAAAGTGTTATGACATTAAGACTAAGGGGCCTAAAGATGGAGCCGAACTCACCGCAGTTAACCTTGATGAAATCGACACCAATACGGTTGTTGTTTTTGATTCACTTACACAGCTCACAAATTCCGCTATTGCTAACATCACTCGCAATAGGCCAGACGATTACAAACTTACATACGATGACTGGGGGAATCTGGGTAAAGTCCTAGATACTTTCCTCTCGTATGTACAGAACGCGCCCTATAATGTGGTGTGTATCTCACACGAGAATGCGGTAGAGATGCAGGACGGTAAGGAGAAGTTAGTCCCGACTGCTGGCACTAGAAACTTCTCTAGGAACTCCGCCAAGTATTTCGGCGAGGTGGTACACGCAACCGTAACAAATAAGAAACACATATTTGCTAGTAGCACGACATATAAAAACAACGTATTAACTGGCTCAAGAGCAGGCAAGGTGTTGGAGGATTCTCCTACTGCTAAACTGTTAGACTTATGGGATTGAAATTATGGGAAATAATGCGGGCAATTTACTGAAAGATTTTTTATCTCAGAATCCTGGCGTTTTAATGGATGCAGAGGATATAAAAACTTTTGCTTTTCGCAAAGTTTACTGGTGCAATGGCTATGTCTGCACTACAGTAAACGGTCGGCCTGAGTATTTACATAGGCTTATAATGAAAGCCACCAAGGAGCAGGAGGTGGACCATAAAAATAACAATGTCTCTGATAACAGGAAGTCTGCGCTAAGAATTTGTACTCATAGTCAAAATATGCGAAACAGCTCTGTTAGAGCAGACAATACTTCTGGCTATAAAGGGGTGTCTTGGGATAAAAGCAGGGATAAGTTTGAAGCCTATATACATCTTGTGGGAGCTTTCAGTAAGAAATCCTATAAAAAGCATCTCGGAAGATTCGATACCGCCGAACAGGCAGCTGAAGCATACAATGTGGCAGCGTTAAGATACCACGGAGAGTTTGCAAAGTTGAATGTCCTGACAGGAAGCAGGGCAGGTAAAGCAATGGAAGAAGGCGATAACGCTAAGCTACTTGATCTGTGGAGTTAAATGATATGGCCGGTATTGATAAGTTAGGCGCAGAACTAGCCCATGCAAATGACAGTGACGCGGGAATTCCATTAGATACCTACTTCGATCTTATCTCTCAGTGGGGCATTGATCGTAACATCACTGCCGAAGGTGGTGCTACTGTCATGGCTCAGATGAGTAAGATGACTGAGGAGTTTGCAGAGTTTCTAGGGACTTGGGCGAAGGTGGAAACTTGTGCATTAGAAGTAGGTGATGCACTAGACTATGTAGATACTGTAGTAGAGGCGCCACAATATGCATATGAACGCGCATTAAAAGAAAGTATAGAAGATGACTTCGGTGATATGCTAGTCTGCCTTATTCAAGCTATGCGGCTGGCTGGTACTGATATGCGTACTTGCCTAGCTAAAGCCTGGGACGATATTAAAGATCGTAAGGGGAGAATGGAGAATGGTAAGTTCGTTAAAGAGCCTTAACTCTCTCAGTGCGCTAAAGAATGTAGAGGAAGTAAAGCGCATGTCCCCGCGCATGAGACTTGCTGCTGTTAATGAGGCAAGGAAAGCTGGCGGGGACTGGAAATCAGTTTATGAGAACATTAGAAGTATCGTAGATCCTATGGATGTTATGAGCGATACTCAGATTTTCGGGGTAGAGATACCTTGGGAGGAGTAATGGGCCTAACCCATAAGCAACAAGTAAGTGCGTAAACACGCAGCCAAGCCTAAACCGTAAAAAGGAAAGTAAAATGAGCGACGTAAACTTTAGCCTTCTCGATTCCTCCATTGACGAACTTGCGGATCTGGAGTCGTTTTCCCCAATTCCTGCTGGCACTCACCGCCTGTCTATTAGCTGGGATACCAAAGAAGTTAATGGTAAGCCTGGCGTAGTTATGGGCATGACTGTTCTGGATACTGTGGAAATGGCAGACTCCTCTGAGACTCCGCCGGAGGCAGGTAAGAAAGCTGACATTCTTTTCCTGCTTCTGAAGGACGATGGTTCCCCTAACACTGTTGGCCAAGGGCAGCTCAAGGAAGTTATCAATGCTCTCCGAGAAGTCCATGGTGGAGACAGTGTGAAGGAAGTTATGGAGGCATCTGAGGGCGCAGAGGTTGTTGCAACTCTCAAGGTGCGGGCTAATAAGAATGACCCGGACCAGAAGTTCAATAACATTAAGGCTCTCGTAGCTGACGTCTGAACGTAGTTAGCTAAGATATATTGGCCACAGGGATGTGGCCTTTTTCTTTTTAAGTAAGTAAACTAAAGACACTAAGTAAAGTAGAGGTGATTAAAATGGCTAACATGAACAACGTAGCTCTGCTTCTCCGCGACGACATTGTCACTGTCCAAGTTGCTTTTAATAAAGATGCAGCTAGTGAGTATACTTTCGTATGCGAAAAAGTAATTGCTGAAAGGCTGGACATTGGAGACGAAGTAGTTATCAAAGGCAACCGAAACTTTTTTCAAGTAGCTGTTGTTCGACAGGTAGATAAAGAGTGTGATGTAGATGTTAGTGCTGGATATAACTACGGCTGGATTGTGCAGAAGGTAGATGCCGAGCGTTATAACTATAACATGGAGCAGACTGAAAAAGTAACTGAAGAACTTAAAAAGCGTCAGCGAGATTCCTACCGTAAACAGGTACTTCAATCTATAGGACTCGAAGACCTTAAGAAGCTTGAGGGCTAACACATGGAGTTTCAACTAGGCAGAAAAGGAGACTTCCGCTATCTCCGTAATGAGTCGGAGAAACAGTTAGCCAATCTCCTGATTCGTATAGCAGACGCTAAACATGCGCACCTTAAAGAAGGGTGGAAGCCAGATACTATTTACTTCTCCTATGAGACTTGGCACTTCCTGTCTAAAATGATGGCACATAAGTTAACTACTGTGCTTGCCGGGATGGAAGTAAAAACTCCTACGTTCGATGGCATGGAAGTAATAGTTAATCCTAATCAGCACGAAGATTTCATTGTGCAATCTGGGCCAGACGGCAGTGGTAACAGAGGGTATAGTGATGAACTCTACAAACGATTTAGCGCAGTTAAGATTCCGCAGAAAGCAGTTAGAGGATAGGGTAGATGAACTTACTCTCCTATGGAGTCAATGTGACAAGGCATCAAGTGAGTATGCATTCTTCCGTAATCACATTGAACGAGTTAAAGACGAGCTGTGTGTAATTGAGAATCGTATCTCAGAAGTTAAGAGGAGTGAGATAGAATGACACTTAAAAGCTCTAGAGTAGAAGAGATTGGATGCCTTACTGACGGATTTTATGGTAAGGTGTATAAAGACCATATTAAGATTATGGCGCCGGACAATGACGTATACTGTGTGCTATATAAGAGGTCCACTCCCTTTGCACACGCTAGGGCAGAGCATATTATTGCCTGCCTTAATGGCGCAGAAGATGTGGAGTTCGTTAAGAGAGGCAGAGAGCAGCAAGAGAAAGATGCAGTTAAGCTACAGTTTGAACTAGCAGATGAGATCACTAAACTTAAAGAGAGGAATAAGCAGCTAGAAGAAGCGGCAGACAGGTATAACACTGTAGCTAGAAGAGCCCTAGAGCAGACTGCATTCTTTCGCAATGTGACAGAGAATCAATCTGTAGCTCTGCGTAATATTTCAGCTAGTTTAGAAAAGTAAGCACACAAAAGTAACTAGATAAAAGTAAGAGGAGGCCCCAATGCCTATCGAGTCACAAGCACCGGGCGGTGTAGTAGTTGCTATCAATCACGAAGATACGCCGTATCTTACTCGCTTCTCTCCTGCACTTAAAGGTGTAGCGTCCAAGGTGTTTGTGGGTAAGATTGATACTCTTGCTGAGCTTACTGTGAAAATTAAGGCAGCAGGGGTCCGGCATGTTATCACTACTCGTCTAGATATTCTCCAGAAACTTTTGCCGCAGGGCAGAGAGAAAGGGGCTAAGGTAGATAATTATGCCGGATCTATCATTACTTATGATGGCGTAGAATTCCTTATCGTCCATCCCCTTAAGCAGATTATCTCTAAGACATATGGAGACTTTCTAAATCGTAGGTATGTGGCTAAGATTGTGCAGCCCCAGAAGTGGAGAAAAGAAAGTACATTTGACTGGTGCATTGTAGATAGTGAAGAGAAGTTCCAAGAGGCTAAAGACTGGCTGGAGAGTAGCACTCTCATAGGAGTGGACATTGAAACAGTTAGAGATAACGCCGCTATCAAATGCTCGGGGTATTGTGGTCTTCACATGGAAACTAACACTTCCATGGCATTTGTTGTTCCAATTAAAAGCGTGGCTTCTGTTCGCTGGATGCGCGAACTCAACATGGTTTCCGCCCCCAAAGTACTACAAAATGGGAAATACGACAATAGCTATTTCTGTCGATTCGGGGCACCACTTAGAGGGTATTATTTCGATACGGTCAACATGCTCCATGCATGGTACTCAGAGCTACCGAAAGATCTGGCATCTGTTTCTGCTTTGCTGATTAGAAACTCCATGTACTGGAAGGATCTGGCAGCAACTAACGATGAAATTGAATACTATAAATACAATGCCCTAGATACATGGGCCACTGTAGAGAGTGCCGTAGCCTGGTTACTTGAGGCTCCGCAGTGGGCACTTGAAAACTATAAGATGAAGTTCCCGCAAGTTGCTCCGGCTCACCTGTGTGAGATGCGGGGCCTTAAGCGTGACATACCTACACTTGAAAAGTATGCTAAGTTATCAGCGGAGAAACAAGATGAAATTTTGGCAAGACTTCAAAAGGCTACCGGGCACGATAACTTCAATCCTAGTTCTCCGATTCAAGTTAAGAATCTTCTGCATGTTCTTGGCTATAAGAAGGCGGAGTCGTCAGATGAAAAAACTTTGGTCGAGGCTGCTACACAACATCCTTTAATAGACTGGTTTGCACAGCAAATCCTGGAGTATCGAGGTGAGAGAAAAGAATCCTCCACTTATCTTACCACAGGAGATAAGAGCAAAGAATTCTTTGCATTCGAAGCAGGCTCAGGTAATTCTGGACGAGTTCTATTCGCTCTTAACCCTCATGGAACAGACACGGGAAGATATGCCTCTAAAGAGCATCACTTCTGGTGTGGATTACAAGTTCAGAACATCCCTGGAGACTCCGCCGTTAAAGAAACAGTTGTTGCCGATGATGGTTTCGAACTATATGAAGCCGATTACTCACAGGCAGAAGATAGAGGGGTTGCATATAATTCAGGAGATGTAGCCCTCCTTAAGATATTTTCTTCCGGAGTTGACTCGCATTCCTTTAAAGCTTCCATGTTCTTCGGCATCCCTTACGAAGAAATCACAAAAGACATTCGACAGCTAGGTAAGAGGATTAACCATGGTGCTAACTATAATATGGGGGCCAGAGTCCTGCTAGAAACTATGGGCTCAGCCAATGTAAGAAAAGCACAGAAGCTCCTAGGCTTAGATAAATCCTGGGGTCCCATAGATGTATGTAAGCACCTGCTCTTTCTCTACGAGAGAGCATTCCCTAAAGTTAAGTCTAAGTATTACGCCAGTATTAAAAAGCAAGTAAGGACCACTAATAAACTAGTCGGTGCTACAGGTTGGACTCGCTATTGTTTCGGCGATCCTTCCTCTAGTAAGGTGGCACTCAATGCGTATGTAGCTCACGTTACGCAATCTCTCAATGCCATGATACTAGACAAAGCATTCCTTCGAGTATTCCTCGATCTAGGCTTCTCTCCTGATTTCAAACTCGGGGCACAGATCCATGACTCCATACTATTCCAAGTTCGTAAGGGCAGGGACGATCTAGCTGAGAGAGTCAAAGAGCTCATGACTTTCCCAGTTATGGTAACTGACTGCGAGGGAGTAGAGCGAGAAATGATCGTGCCAGTTGATATTAAGAAACTAGGTAAAAACTGGAGAGGTACTTAGTGAATGGCCAACGTAATGATTTCTTTAATAAGTACCTTAGGGTGACAGCAGGCACAGAAGTTCCCACATTCTTTCGTCGCTGGGCAATGCTTACGTCAGTAGGTGCCTGGATAGGAAGGAGTGCATACTTCTGTCATGGTGACTTTAAGGTATATCCCAATATGTATGTCATGCTGCTAGGAGCTCCCGGTACACGGAAGTCTACTGCCATTAAGAGAGCAAAGAAAGTTCTCCAGCAGGCAGGCTATAATTACTTTGCAGCAGAGAAAACAACTAAGGAGAAGTTTCTTCTCGATCTCTCAGGTGCTGAAGGTGACGAAGATGCTAACGGTTTCCTAGAAATGGAGTTAGATAATGACTACACAGAATGCTTTATTGCAGCGGATGAATTCAACGACTTCTTCGGGAACAACATTCTCGATTTCGTTTCCCTGCTCGGGGTGCTCTGGGATTACGAAGGTACATATAAATCTAAAATTAAGAACGGAGTCTCAGTTGAAATACCAGATCCAACTATTTCCATTCTTGGAGGTAACACACAAACCACATTTGCAAATACATTCCCTCCTGAGGTAATAGGGCAGGGATTCTTTTCCAGGATGGTAGCAGTGTATGCCGAACCTACCTCTAAGAAAATCGCATTCCCTAAAGCACCAGATCCAGAGGAAGTAGAGTCTCTCATAGAGCATCTGCAAGCTATGCGTAACCATTGTGTAGGGGAGCTAGATATAACCTCAGAAGCAATGGAGCTTATTGAGAGAATCTATGTACACTGGAAACCTGTAGATGACGAACGCTTTGCTCACTACGGTAATCGTAGGCTAGGGCATTTGCTTAAACTCATTGTTGTGATAACAGTGGCTAGGCTGTCTACAACTATTGAAGTAGAAGATGTGACTTATGCTAACACAGTTCTTACACATACCGAACACTTTATGCCGAAAGCGTTTGGTGAGTATGGTAGAGCTAAGAATGCTAGTGTGTCACATAAGGTATTATCTATAATCGAACACGAGGCAGAATATAAACCCTTAGAGTTCGGTGAGATCTGGCCTAAAGTTTCCAATGACTTGTCTGACCTGCAAGAGCTAGGTGATATTATCCGTGGCCTCAGTGCGGCAGGTAAGATCCAGGTAGTCAATGGTGGACTTCTGGCTAACAAAAAACCAGTAGATGTGAGATATGACGAAGAAGTGGACTATTCATATCTTACTAAATACGAGATAGAAGGCGAGTGAAATGTCAGGTAAAATTAAAAGTGATGGCAGCACTGCATCTTACTATGAACTGCCCGCAGGGGCCAAGGAACTTCAAGATCTTATTGCCTATAAAAATATGAATGGGCAGATGGCAGAGATCTTTCGAGCGGGTTACAGGTACGGGCAAGTAGAGCACTCAGATAAACTGAGAGATATAAATAAGATTCTTTTCTATGCTCAAGCTGAAAAGGAAAGACTCATTAAGTATGAGATGCCTTGGGAAAAAGAAGTGCCTGCGAAGCAGACATCCTCTGAGGAATTCGATGAAGTCAAAACATTTGAAAATGCAATAGAAGAGTACGAAAGTAAACTCCCGAAAGCTAAGCCTGTGTGCTCAGTATGTGATGCCGAGATTGAGGGCAGAGTTTTCTATCTCGGTAATGAGCCAAGATGCGCTAAACATTCAGGGTAGAAAACTAAATAACTAGGGGCCACTATGACTTCCAAAACATGGCATGATCCAGAGTATATTCCTAGAGAGCTTGTCGATCTGCAAGACGAACTCTCTAGACCAGAGCATCAGCATATTAGACAGCGGTGTGAGTTAGAAGGTTACGCTACATTCTCTGAAGTTCTAGGCACTGTCGCAGCGGAATGTGATGTAGTCTTAGACGGATACTACAGTGCAGAAGATTTGCAAGGTATCTGCAAGATGCTCACGAAGAAACTCTATGAGAGAAGGAGCCCGGTTATTTATACAGGCAAGAGTTAGATGCACGAAGTGCAAGCATAAAAAAGCCGGGGAAAGAAAGCAATCCAGCTCTCTAACCCCGGCAATAGCACCACCGCAACTTGCTTCGCAGACTCCTCTAGCGAGGATAAATATCTGCGAATCCTACCCCAGACTCACTCCCTCCTAACAGATATTGCATCTGCCTACCATACGGATTGTTAAGGTTCTGCGACAATTGCTCAGCCTGTGAGGTAGTCGCATTCCTGTACTGCTCCATAAAGTATTGGTTGAAGTTCTGCTGGTTCCCTCCTCGTGCCACATAGCGTTCTGCGAAACGATTGATAGTATCACTATCTGGAACGCCTCCCGCCTGTATCGAAGTTCTGATAGCCTCCCCAATTTTATTCCTAGAAGCTCTGTCTGAGGCAGCGTAGGACTGTACTCGGAAATAGTTGTTCTGCATAATAGCTTCGTCCAGTGGCTTAGCACCTGCCAGACGAGACAGCGTAGCTAGTGACATAAGATCATTAGAGTACAAGAAGTTCCCTGATCTCTGTGTGCTATAAGCTACACCATCATTTCCGAAGCCCCTAGCTGTAGCAGCAAATCCCGCTAGTGGTCTGGAGATACCTGCGTGCTCTAAGCCATGTAGCATGGATTCCCACACAGGTGCCCCTTCCACTACGCTAGTTACTGCCCTCTTAACTGAGCCGAGGGTTTGTGCGAATGCCCCAACGAAAGGAAGATCCGTGGGGTTCGTGGGGTTAGGAACTACGTGCCAAGTCCTAGGATTAGTGTTACCCCTAGAATACAGGGCACTCCCTAAGATATTAGATGGCGCACCATACATAAGCCATTCCATGCCCTCCTGGCCTAGAACTTCTTGAGCTACAGAGTACATGTCGTGGTTAGCTTGGTTACCGGCTGCACCTGCTACGAGGTAATGGTTAATGGCAGAGAAGCCTGGTAGCGAACTAGCACCATAGATACTAGACTGCATACCTGCCATGATAGCCATTGTCTTAGCACGGCCTTCCCCAATGTGTCTCAGCGATTGCTGAATAAGGTTAAATTGGTAGCTCTGGAACAAGCCCATAGCCTGACCGATAGGACCTTGGAACATAAGGGGACGTTCAGCAGCACGGATAGCACCGTTGACACGGTTCACAAAGGTATTGATAAAACTCCACTGCTCTCCTTGCCGTATAACTCCAGCTTCAATCGCGGCATCAGTAATCTGCTCCATTACTCTAGCTGCTGCCACACGGTTAAGTCTCTCAGACAGCTCATTACCAGTGACCTTAGAACCCTTCTCTACAAAGCTATTCCAAGCCTGCTTAATTCTCTCAGTTCTTTTAGCCATATTAGTGGCAGTCTCTGCACCTGAGAGAGTCATAGCATCCAGTGCTTTATAGAGCTGGTCTGTGAGATCAGGAACTAAGCCATGTTCCCGGTAACGAGCAATGATAGCATCCCGGTTAGGACCGATAACATCTGCATAGGCTTGCCCCACAAGTTTCCAAGGACTGCGGATTCTATCCCCGCCAGTGCCAGGAACAGCTACCTCGCTGAGATTAGCAAGTCTACCTGCCACCTCAGGATTACGCTGCCTGATACCATTGAGGAGAGAGTGGATCTCCGCACTCATGATTACTTGGTTGCCTAGCTTGTTATTCAGCGCGTTAAATACATCGAGGCGAAGAATAGTAGCAGTCAGGAATGCGTTAGCTGAGCGCACGAATTTAGACAGGACGCCTTGATCAATACGACTGTTAGCTAATACGTTAGTCGCGGCATCATAGTAGGCTGACTTAAAGCCAACCTCGTCCATGATGTTATTGATCTGATTTATAGCGTCATCGTCTACAAGTCTCTTGTTCCTCCATACGTCATCTACCCGGTGCCAAGCTTTAGACACTAGGCCATCTAGGGCCTTGTTAGCTGACACCCACCAGTTCGGCGCATCCTCCAGGCGAGAGATATTGAACAGGCTCTTAACCTGAGCCATGTAGGGATTCCTCTTAGTAGACACTGCCAGCTGAGATACATGCTGAGTAGTAGACGCATGGTTCTCTGCATACAGTCTGCCAAGTTTCTCCATCTCATCAATGAAAGGTGCGAACTTAGTGGCTACTGCTTCCCTAATTACTGCGTTCTCAGACCGGATATGGTGCTGAAGGAAAGTATCAGCGATAGTCTGGGGGTCAGTGTGCGGGAAGAAATTAGACCTGATACCTTTAGAGGCTAGGTCAGTATCAAGATAGTTTTCATGCAGAGTTCTGTCGTAAAGGTAATCTCCTAGCGCCTGGTGATAGTCCTCGCTCTGAGTCTTACGCACAATGCGATACTGGCTAGGCACTTTCTTAAGTTGCGCTTCCAGCTCTTCGCCAGTACGTGCAAGTACCATTCTCTTATGGCCTACACCTGAGAGTTTAGGATCGACTACGAAAGCAAAGTGCTGGAACTGCCTAGGATCTTGCCGAACCGGGTAATAAGTATCCTCGTATTTCCTATTAGTCCTTCCCTGCGCAGCAGCCAGACCACTAAAGCGATCGTTCCGCTGTGCAGTCATTGTAATATGAGTCTCTACAATGTCAGCAAGCTGAGGAGTCAGAGGAATAAATTCCTGCGCACCCTCCTGGAGAGTAGGAGGCGTAGGCTCAGTGCTTCTAAGTCCTTGTGCAAATTCCTCCAGAGCTTCTTCGTAATCACGAACTTTCCTAGGCACCATGCCGCTACGATCAGCAGCAAGCACATATCTCTCAGCAGTGCCAGACAGTTGCTCATTAAGAACTGAGAAACGTACGGCAGTCTCAGAATCAGAGAGCATAGTATTCAGGTGCGGGGTAAGTTGCTCCCGAAGTTCTCGCATCTTACGGCGCTCAATATGAGCGAGGAGAGTAGCATTAGCAGAGGTTACAGATTCCACAGTATCGTAACCACCACCTGCGTTTCTAAATACTCCTTGCCCAATACCGCCACGCCACACTCTGCGGAGAAGTTCCTTATCGTATTCCTGGAAATGTGCAGATTCAGGTCCAAGTGCATAAGCTACAGCACGATCCGCACCTTCGCTATACACCTTATTTCCATACTCAATCATCTGCATCCCACGCAGAATATTCCCATCGTCATCAGTGACAGGATTATTATACGAGGCTTTCATGTACTTAGGGCGCAGATGGAGATTTGCAGGGGACACCTCTACGCCTAGATGCTGAGAAAGTTCTTCAGCGTAACTCCCCTGCGCATCCATATTACGCATGTCACTCATATCATATCTAGGGGAACCCTCCAGATAGTCCCTACGAATGTTAGTGATGGCCTCCATCTTAGAGGTAGTCATGTCTTTCTTAGACTTAAGAGCCTCTGCTACTCTAAGTTGCTGTGCTCTATAAAAGTCTGTAATTTCCTCTAGCGAACTGAGCTGGCTAAGGTTGCCATCAGGCATAGCAACCATAAGAGAAGTGTTACCATCACGTACGGCTTTCTCAAGAAGCGGAAGATCATTAGCATGAACTGTAACCTTTTTCGTGTCAAGGACTTTATCCAGTTCCCTTGCCCACAGCCATCTTGCTTCCGCTAATCTTGGGTTAGCTTTCTCTAGGGCATCAAATATTTTACTTGGAGTGAATCGCTGGCTCTTAACGAAGTTACGAATCTGCTCAGGAGACATACTATCTGCAAGTCTTGCCGCGCTGGCAGGATCAGAAGACAACACTGCGCCCACCTCACCGGAGTGAAGCTGAATGTAAGCGGTAGTATCGTTACCTGCCTGCGCTACAGCTTCAGCACGAGACATCACAATCCCGTCCTTTTTAGCCTCACGCATGATCTGCTTAACTCGCTTCTGGAAATTAGAGTCGTCAGCGAGTCTGCCAAAGAATGCCATGTTTTCAAATACTTCGTAAGCACCTTTAGCTTGCAGAGGAGCTAGAGTGTCTGCGACATTATTAGCCATCCAGCCATTGTCACTTTTAACTCTAGTGCTCTCATGAATTTTATGCATACCCTTGCGCATTCTATTTGCAAGAGTCTCTAGATTAGATTCCCGGAGCTGGTTAAGATGCCGAACCTCAGCATTAATACTCTCAACTGTCATTTGATCAGGAGTGACATTAGCCCCAATCTCCCGCTGCTCACGACGCATAGCAAGTACGTCATCGTAAGTAACTGGCCGAGTCAGACGCTCTCTATCAAATGCAGCAGCAACAATATCGTCACTAGCACGATCAGCCTGTCTAGGTGCGACACGAACAGTGCCGGTGGAGAATACTAGCTGCCTGGCGTCCGCATTCTTAACATATCTCTGCGTTTGGAAATAGGAAGTAGCACCGCCAATAATCCCACCTACGCCAGCGCCCAGAGCTACACCAATCCCCATATTCTTAGCCATGTCCCAGCCATCCATATCATCAAAGATAGGAGACTCAAACATAGTAGCCATAACCGCAGCTTCAAATGCCATGCCCTCTAGCGTACCTTGCCAAGTGTGGTTACGAATGTGACGCAGAGAGTTAGCATTGAATAGCGAGAACTGGGCATTCCTAGAAGCTAGCTCATTCCCGTATCTGCGCACATGCATCTGGGTATTAGGGGCGAGCAAGCCTGTAGCCCGAGAGAAGTTAGCACCAACCTCCCCCCGTGCTGCAACTTGCATAGCTCTCTGCCCAGCATTTAAGGCTTTAACGCCACCAAGACCAGGAATAAAAGCGCCGCCAATAAAGCCTGTAAGATCAGCAGCGGATTTATTCTCTCTATAATATTTCCCTAGATCATCGTCAAAATCAGTGATCCATTCCCCAGTATCACGATGGGACAGCTTATTATCTTCGTCCCTGAAAACATTAGCTACTGTGATACCAGTGTTATAGAAAGAGTTAATACCAGATGCAGCAGACACAGCCACGAATTGCGGAGTTCTAGAAAGCCTGTCCGCAGTACGCTGGAAGAAGTTCATGTCCTTATCTACATCCTCAAACATAGAGCTGTTATGAGCTGCTACGTTATGAGCATCTGCTGCACGTACCCATTGCGGTGATTCTTGATATGTTGCCATGGGATGTTATCTCCCTTCATTTTGGTTACGCAACATTGCTTCTCTTCTTGCACTGGGCTGTGAGAGTCTGTCGCCAAGAGCATCAAGAGGGTGCCTGAAACCGGCTTCGCCAGACTGCTCTTGACGGGAACGCTGCATCTCACGAGCAAGACGGTTAGAGCTGTATCTAGTAAGCCAGTGTGCAATGTCAGCGGGATCGTTAAGATTAACGTTTTGGCGAACCTCACGAGACTTAAGGTCAGTGCTTTCGCCGAACCTTTCAACAATAGCAGGAGACACGTATGCTCCGCCAATGTACCTAGCCTTCTCACCTACTAGCAAAGGCACAGGGTAGTCAGCAGGCAAGGGCGCACCTACCGCAGTTCTACCAGAAGTAGCTGAGAACAAGTCTTTCTGATCCCGATACAGTCTTTGCAGACCTGCAATAGCTTCGTCAGAAGTAAGCTCCCCAGCTGCAAACTTCTCAGCCGTGATCTCCGCAGTCCTAGCCAGAGATACCCCAGTTCCAGATTCAGCAAAGGGCTGCACCACTGTCTGATAGAATGGAGTCTGAGTAAAGGTAGGATCTTCCTGAGCAATAAATTGAGTCTGCACTTCGTAGCCTGCAAACCCTCTGTCCTGAGATTCCACATGCTGACGATAGAGCTGATTAAATACGTTAGCCCTAGTACTAGGGTCATCCATATTCGATTTAGTTACGCCAAGGTCAGTAGCCTGGGTATCTGTAGCAAACCTCTCAGCTTTAGCCAGCTCCTCTGCAAGTCCCGCACTTGCAACCTCAAATGCCTCAGTAGCTGCCGGATCAAGGTTCCCAGGAACAGGCAGATTAAACATCTGGAGATTGCCATAGGCATCGTAGGGGTTACGGCCAAGTACGGTAGAGCCTCTATCCTCAGACAGGAATGCAATGTCTGCCATTGCCTCAAGTCTACGGCCTACAGCAGTATTCTGCCCCCAGTGCTGGCGCACAAGTCCGGCATTAACAGGAGGTGCGTCCGAGCCAAGAGTTTCTTGAGTAGAGTTAATGAGTTCGGCAATGTACTCAAAGGATTGCTGCCCTTCCATCTCCAGCTCAAGAGCTTTCTGCCTTTGCTGAAGTTCCCTTTTCCGCATAGCCATAGACTCTTCGTGCTGTCTAGCTGCCTGAATAGTATTGTACATACTGGCTCTCCGATTAAATTCCACAGAGCCGTATTCGCGGAGAGTATTAATGCCCTCAATTGTATACTGCTTAGCTTGCTGCTTAGCCTGAAGAGCGTTAGCTTCTGCTGCAAGTTGCGCTACTTCTGCTTCAGATCTGATACTGTCTGCTGTCATAGTCTCAGCAATAGCATTCTGAGTCTGGACATTAGACTGAGTAAGAGCGTGAAGGTTATTAAGCTGTGACGCAGTTTGGGCCGCGCGTTCAGCAGTAGCATCCCGAGTCGCTCTAACTTGCGGACCATTAAGAACGTTATTAAGCCAGCCAAGCGGATTCGCAAGGAGATTACCTTTCTCATCCATTTGTTGTGCTTGGAGAGATGCTTGCTGATAGTTAACAAGATCAGAAGAAAGCTGAGACATAGTCCCAGAAATAACTTCATTCTGTGCAGAGGCATCCATGCCTGCTGCTTGTGCAATTCTGCGAGACTGCTGGAGAGCTTCTAGCTCCCCCGCGAGTCTAGTATCGTCTACGATTCGCTGGTTCTCAGCAATGCCAAAAAGAGCTTCAGCAATTTGCTGGCCAATCTCACCTTGCTCCGTTTGGAGCCCAGAGATCTCCTGAGTCTGGCCACGCTGCTGCTGCTCTAGTCCAAACATTTGCTGGATTAGGGAGTTTACATTAAGAGGCATTTTAACTCTCCTTAGAAGCCAAGCTTACGGCCAATTCTCTTGACTTCTCTGCCCACAGAGCGGCCAGCAGAGCCGACGGAGCTAACAACTCTCTTACCTTCGCCAACAATGGAGCCAAGAGTGCTGCCAACCAGCGGGATACCTTGCACAGTACCTTGCAGACTGCCGCCTCTAGCTACAGACCCAAGGATAGCGCCAGCTGCCGCAAGTCCTGCGCCCACAGGTCCACCAACCATAGCAGCAGGACCAAGAGTAGCAAGTAGCTTACCGGGACTGTCCAGCGCGTCTTCTCTCTGGGTTAAGCCCGAGAGGAAACCACCTGCGCCAGCCAAAGCGCCAGCTCCGCCGCCGGGAAAGTTACTGAGGAGTCCGCCAGCACTAGCGCTCCCTGCCCCTCCTGCGCCAATTTGTGACATAAAGCCGCCAGAGATAGGCGCGCCAGCACCGCCGCCAGTAGCTACCTGGCCCATAAACCCACCGGGAATACTAGCAGCGCCACCGCCACCGCCGAAAAAGCTTCCAAGTCCAGGAATGTTAGAGAGGGAATCCGTAATTCCGCCCATGCCCGGAATTCCTCCCATTCCCATAGCTTCCCCGCCATTAAAAATGCCAGAGAAAGGAATCTCGCCACGCATAATAGAACTGAGAGCAGAGGTGCCAGCAAGGGTGCCTGCAAGTCCACCAAGTCCCATGCCCGGCATAGCAGTTTCTTGCACAACTTCTGGGGTAGTAGTCTCAGTGATAGTAGGTGATCTAGCAAGCTCAGCACGATTAGCTGCACGAGAGTACAGATCAGACAGCATCATATCCTCAGTAGTGCTATCATACATACCTGCACTACGAGCAGCATTACCTACGCTTCTAACACCCCCAGGACCAGCAAGGATGTCGTTAAGAAGTTGCTGAATCCCGACATCAGATACGTCAGTTCTCTGAGTCTGAGTGGCGGTCCCACCAGAAGTAGTAGTGGTCTGCCCTCTGCCCCTCACTGCGTTAATAACACCGATAAGATCGGTAAGATCAGAAAGTTGTGACATTGCGGTGTCCTCGTATTTATCTCATTCTACCAGTATAAGTTTAAGGTGCCACAATCTCAAGTGTGCATATTAGGAATAAATAGCACCATGTTAGTATCTATCACTTGAGCCACTGGCCAGTATTTTGACTCTACCTCTCCCTCGATTCGTAGGATACCTCCGGTGTTATCAGTATAGATAATATCACCGATGCTAGCCCCAGCTTCTGAAAGATCTACATCTAAGACAAAAGGAGGCCAGGCAATGAGAGCTTTAGAATCCTGCGCATCATCTACCACTACCCCGTAAGGAGAAGTCACTCTCTTATCTCCTGAGGAGTAACCAGAAACGCCTCTCTCAAATTGCCCACTAGAACGCATAGATACCACTCTGCCCCTAGTAGCATTAGATGCAGCAGGCGCCCAGAAAGTATTAAGCCTAGGACCGAAAGATTCAGAGGGAGACTTAGATGCTTCAGGCGGGGTAAGAACATCTACTGCACTGTCAATATTAGCATTTAGAATATGCAGTGCGTTATATACCTCCTGCATCATAGGATAGATGTCATCATCATTTGTAGGAGGTGTGCGAGAGATGCCTATATTTACCCTAGAGCGATAAGACATTACACTCTCCCGTGAACATTAAACCACACTAGAATAGAGACTAGCTCAAAGGAGCCTCTAAACATAAGAGTGTGTGATTTAGCTACATTGTCAAAGAACACTCTCTTAAGAATCTTGCCCTCGTCCTCAGGATTATTAAACCCTTGGACAATAGGCTCGAAAGTCTTACCGTCGAGAGAAGGATAATCTACTACAGAGAAGTTCCCGGCAGGACATACATTCTCTAGCTCTATCTCCTGTAATTGCAAAAGCCTCTGGTGAACAAACTGGATCTTACCTAGAATAAGAACCGCATCCGTGTTCTGACAGGACAGGTCAAACTTAATTGTAGACACTCTACCATTCGCGCCGAGGAACGCAATAGTACCTCTGGAGTCCAGGGAAGTTCCAGCCGCAGTAGATCTGAATTCCATTGCTTCCGTATGAGGAATCTTAACCTTGCCCATACGGTTTTGAATAGAGTCAATTACAATAGCGTGTGAGAACTCTAGTGCGCCAGGAATCTCGGCATAAGATACTATTACATATCTATTAGCCACTACTGACAGTGATCTCGGCATCTCACCTTGCACTGCCCTCTGCTCTAACTGTAGAGTCTGATCATTAAAGTCTTCAAATAATCCAGCCCCAACAAAGTCAGATACATTGGTAAGTACAGTGCTAGCGCCAGTGTGAGAAATGCGCTGGATACCATTAGTAGTAAAACAATAATGATACCCCGCAGCTGTGTTCCGTGATACAAGCTTTTGTGAATAAACACCGCCGCCCGAAGGAGCCTCCTTAAATTCAAAGGGAAAGTCCTCATTAGCAGTGTATACCGCAGACACAATGTTAGAGTCCGTGAACACAAAAAAGCCTAGGGAGGTAGGTGCACAAAATACAATAGCTCCTTCTGCTTCCTGTACACCCCCGCCCCCTGCGCCAGAAATATCTGAGGGGACAAAATCTTCTACATCTACAGAAGAAGACCAGAGGACTCTACGTGATGACCAGACCAGAGTATAGCCAGCAGAAGCAAAAATGCCCTCTACTGTAGACTCATCTAGGCCAGAGAAGTCTCTAGAGATAAGCTGCCCAGTAGAGACATTGAGGACATAGATACCTGTGTTAGGAACACAAATATAAGTATAGCCATTGATATACGCGGTGGAAATCTCAGCGTTAGGTGCGAAAGTAGGAGTGTTAGAGATCTCAGCCCAATTATTAGAGGAGTTAATCCACCAAAGTTTAGAGGCTCCTCCGTCTACTACTCTAGCAACATAAGTTCTAAGAGAAGAAGCTTGCGGGCGATTGCCTGAAATAGTAGCCCCTTGCACCAGACGGATTTGCAAGAACTGGCCAGGATCTCCGCCCGGCTCTACATATTCTACATCGTATCCAATACCTTGCCATCCGTAACTAGAAGGCATAACATTGTGAGCGTACATAACTCCAGGGATGCCGCGATCCTCTGGTACGTCACCGTCCGCTGTTACTCCAGGAACATACGTAAGGTCTCCTTGCCCATTAACTACAGTTCTGCCAGACTGCTGAGACAGCAAAGGGAATGCCATCCCCTGAGTATTCATTCTTACAGGAATCTGTGCCATTCCCTTTGCTCCTTTATATATGTATTACTTTCGACCGTTATGTTCTACGGAGTAATGGTTACCATCGTTAAACCGTCCGCCCCAAGTACCTCCAATGGCTTCCCAGAATTCCCCTAGTTCCTTATGATCCTCAGTCCGGGTAAGGAACTTGCCATCTTTGAATAGATTCAAGTCAATGGCTAGACGTTCTTTATGTAGAGAATTAGCACTTGAGTAATACTTACGTGTACCTACTGGGCCAAAGGCTCGGGGGTCACGATAGGCATCTCCAAGAGTAAGTTCGTATCCACGCTCATATGCGAATAAGATAAGATCAGCAATCATGCGAGTGAAGATACGCTGTTTGGTTCCTAGGCGCTTACCTTTTAGAGAGTATACTTTATAGGTGCGGCCATTAAAGCGAACATTTTGAGTGCCCTGTGGCATGGTTAGTCCTCCTGCTCGTTATCTGGCGAGTAAATAGTGCTGGCACCTGAATCAAAAGTTATGGCAGTAGCTGCACTAGGAGTATATGGCCCCTCAGAAGTTTCTACTGGAGCTTCACTCAGTAAAGTAGCCAATACTTGCTCAGGCGGCCAAATTCTCCTAAATTCCCACTGAAATCTGAGGCCAGTACTCATACCTACTTTATGTATATAATACCTCTCAGGAGCCGGAGCTATTATATACTCTACACCATACCGATCTCGTTGCTGTCTAAGACAGAGATTTCCGTCACGTATGTAACATAGCAATACATCAGATACTTGACCAAAAAATTGCCGCTTCTCGTCTAATGATACTCTAGGCGATATTACATTACTGCCTAGATTAGTCACTGCCTGCTCTTCCAGTTGCGTATCATGCCACTGAAATTTAGCCTCGAAATTCTCTACAAATGCAATTACTGGGCGCATGTTCTGATCGAAAGAGAGTGAAACCTCAGTCAGTGAATTAGTCTCACTCTCATACCACGCAGTAGGAGCAACGCCTGGAGAGTCTATATAAATATATTTAGCTTGTACAATATAGGCTCTCCATACGCGAACCTGCAAACCTTGTGATGGGTCTTGTATTGCTACGCCTCCTAACTCATAGTCCTCAGTTAGAGTTACTTCTTGCCCCCCAATTAGCGACTGAAAAGTTGTGGCGGAGTCTCCAGAGTTTTCGGGTAATTCCATATCATTTGGAAGCATAAATTACTCCGGAGGTGCGTACCTAGCCCAAGATATGCCCACTGTTATTTCAAATATTAGAGTGTTGTCCTTAGGTATAGGCGGATCAAACTGAATTTGGTATGCTCCCCAGCCGTTCCCTGCTGCCGCGCTAGAAGCGGCTGTGGATAGAGTAGTATATACTATAGATCGCAGCCCTAACTCAAAATTTGCGGCAGTAAGGCCCCAAATTAGCGTAGCCAATCTCTCTAAACTTCCAGGTTCATAGGCAACGGTAACGCCAGAGCTGCGAATGCTAGATGGGCCGTCTGGTAAATTTGCGCCTGCGCTTATATCCCCTGAGTAAGCTCTAGCAGGAACCCGACCTGATGATGAGGGCGTGCTAGTGTAAATGCCGGCCTGACCCCCGGCCTGTCCTCCCGCTGCCCAGTGCTCGCCTGCAGAGTCTAAGCAACGCCTGAGTATATAGTCGTAATCTACGCCTGCGATATTTACTTGTCCTATTATATCCTCCAAAGGAAAGTACATGCGCAAGCGATAAGTCACCTGTAAAATCTCATCTTCAAGCACTGTTATAGTAGTAGGATTACCTTGAGAGTCACGTATAAGTTCGCGTGACCAGAGAACTGCTCCTACATTGGTGTGCGCACTATTGGAAATACCAAGCTCAGTAAAGTTACCTTCAAGACTCTGGGCAAACTGAAATGTTTTAGACCACTGATGCCAATTATTACCTGGGGTAGCTGATCCTCCAGATTCTGAAGTTGTAGAAGAGACGGTACCGGTGCTGGCCACTGGAGCTTGCAGAGCTGTGTCAGAAAAAGAAGGTGCGCCAGTTCCAGTGCCTATTTGGCAAATACTAGTTCTACCACCAGTTTGCCCAACATTATCTAACCCCACATCAGTAATAAGATTAGAAAACCAACCAGTAAGATCGCGCTCTTCGCCTGTGTTAACATTTAGCACAGAGCACTTATATTCCCCTCCTAACTGAAGAGGATACGGTTTTAGTTTAAGTTTATTCCGGTTCATATAAAAGCACCTCTTCGATGAAACTACTGCCAGTAACTTCTTCTATTGGCCAGCGAGTATAAGATATTACAGGGGGCGGATCGGGGTCTTCTGCCTCTCGCAAAGTAGCAATTACTATTCTAGAGCTACCAGTAACTGTGTCGTCAAATTCATCTGGCTCAAATAGCCTCACATTTTCAATATGACTGGTGCTCGCAATTGGATCACCGTATCCAGGAGGAGGAAATAAATCTATCTCTGCTATGAAAGCTGTGCCAGATACAAATTCTGTAAAATCTGGCGGACCCTCTAAACTACCTTCAACTAAAAAACTGGCGCCTGCAACTGCCTCCTCATATACTACAGAGTACATCCCTGAAGCTAAAAATGCTGTATCAAAGCCATCTACAGGCTCGCCACTTTTATCCCATATAGTGGAATTGCCTATTAGCTTACTCCCACTAGGAGCCATTTTTTATACCTACCCTCCCAGTGAATAAATTAATAGGCATTACGCCTAGCTTCTCTTTCAATCTTTGCAATCTTTACTCTCAGCTCACTAAGCTCTTTCTTAAGCTCGCTGCGTTCCCGATCTATATGATACACAACATAAATAAGCCAACCTGAGAGTACGAGTGGTCCGTATTGAGAAAGAAGCTCTAGCCACTCTCTGGCAGTATCAGCAGTAAGTGTGGCGGTGATACCGCCTATAGCTAATACAATAGCTCCTGCTTTTGTAGGTAACTTAGGCGGTTGCATCCTACCTCCTTAGTAGCTAACACTACCCAATTAGTGTCCACACAGCTGCACCCTCAGAAGCATTAATGCAAAGGAAAACTTTTTCGTTTCCTACATCAACACTCACCCAGTAACTGCCGCGCTCATAACCTTCAGTTTCATCATTGCTGGCTGTAGGATCTACAACTGCTTCCCAGTTACTCTGCGGAGGGACTGCGTCCTGACCATCTTTACCATCCTGACCGTCTAAGCCATCAGATCCAGGGGGACCAACAGGGCCAGGAGCACCAGTAGGCCCCTGCGGACCTACATCCCCTCTGGGACCAGGAGGACCTTGCGGACCAGTGGCACCCGTATTACCAGTGGCTCCGGTAGCACCTGTAGGACCTGGCGGCCCTTGGGGTCCTGGAGGTCCAGGCGGGCCTATTTCTCCTACACTGTAAATACTAGCTTCAGTTCCCATCAGTACTTCCTCTTAATCTCATCGTATAAATTAAGCGGAGTTCCGTGATCACTATCTAGCGCATCCTTAAGATGTCCAAGAAGCCTGTCATCAAGGTCATTTTCGGTGCGCTTGACAAGCCACTCAAGAATAAGAATAGCTACATTAATTACGAATCTCTCTGTAAGAAGAGAAGTAACTAGCCTGGAGATTACTCCAGCTGCGAGTGCCTTAATCATAACGTCACCTGCTATGAGTTATTAAGTAGGTACAGAGTCCACATTAGATAGCCCAAGTGCGGCATATTGCTCAGACACTAGAGCTTGCATTGATCTTGACTGTTCTTGATAGCCGATCTGGAGAAAAATAGTTCTGGCTGCCTCATACACAATAGCTCCTGGGTACTCATCAGCAATCCAAGAGTTATAATTTTCAGAGGGAGTAACTAGGGGATGAACATAACAGCCGAAAAGAACTTTCTCGACTGGCATGGCACCTCTGATTTGAAGAAACTGCCCTGCCATGTAGAACACATTAGTGCGGGTGTATCCGTAATTATCTAATGCAGCTTCTACTTGGATATGCTCTAGGAAGTCTTTAGGGTATCCATTAATATCACCCTCCCAAACTCTCATATACTTAGCTTGACGATACCTAGGAACTACCTGCTTAGGGTCAAACGTTTGAATAAATCTAGGCTCATCAAACTCTACAGCTACTTCCACCAGATCATTAAAGAAATAGTCTGAGTGGTGAGCTTTGAGAGTAGCGGTCTTAACAGCACTTTCAATTGAAGTAACTTTATCTGGGCGCTTGGTAATATCTACTACCTCCGCCACAAGTTCGGCAAAGTTCATGTTTTTGCTACCTCCACAAAGTGCTTATTAAGAGGAATGTCACGCAGCATACTAATCACTGCATTGCTAAAGTATCTGTACACATGAATGAACTCTAGCAAGCTAGCTTCCCCTTGCCTGTGTTGCTCTCTGTGCAGGAATGTTTCTAGCTTAGCTACTAGCTCAGCCGCAGGATTGTAATAAGACCGCAGGAGCTGCCACTGAAGACAACCGCCTGCGGTACTTTTAACGCCTCCGCTACGATGCTGTTTGAGCCGACGATGCAAGTTACCTGTGGCTCCTACATAAATTCGGCCCTCACTATTGCATAGCACATATACATACATAGCGGAATTCCTTATTATATTAAATCATTTCTTGCCAGACTTCATCTCTTCCAGCTTAGAAGGAGGGGATACCTTAGCGCCAGTCTCGCCATCTACTTTCACAGTTTCCTGTGCTTTAGCGATAGGGGAGCCAGTAGGTGCGGCAGTGCCCATAGTATTTTGGGTAGACTGCTGGAGATTCTGAGTCTCAGTGTTTCCTGGAGCCACAGGCGCAGCCTTGTTAAGTTTACCTGAGCGAATCTCTTCCTCAATTTCGGCGCGCATTTTAGCCTTAATAGCTGCCATAGGATCAAGGTTTTCCGTGTCCACAGTGGGCTCATTGGGATCAATGAATACGCCACTCTCGTTACCTTCAGCAAGCTTTTTAAGGAACTCTTCGTGCTTGCTGTTAGTAGTGAAGTAGCGGCCCGCAGCGAATTTAAGAACTTCGCCTTTAGGAGTAGAGACATTCACTGCGCCAAAACGATTTTTGAAAAGAGTTACAGTTGCCATTGTGAGTTACCTTTAATGTTTGCGGTGATTGCGTTGTGGCTTTGCCACATATTATCTGAACATACCTACAGCTCTAAATGCGTTAGCAGCAGGACCTGCACCAGCAGTAGGATCACCAGGAGCGGCTACGCCACCTTGCCCTCCAGCTTGTTGTGCTGCTGCGCCTAACATAGAGCGGAAACCTCCTCCGAAGAGTCCTCCGCTATTACCTCCCGTACGATCCTGCATAAACTGTCGAATAGGATTTAAGTCTCCTGCAACTTCCCCTCCTAGCCCACCTTCTACACCTTGTCTAACTCTCTGAGCAATTCCGGCAAGTCCCCCTCCGCCTTGTGGCCTACTGCCAAAAGCTCTGCCGAACAGTCCACCTCTAGACGGCAGAGAGGAGATAATGCCAGCTACATCTAGCTGAGAGCCAGTACCTTGGGCCATAGCGGAAGCCAGGGGATTAGCAGTCTGTTGAATCTGCCTCCGTAATCCCATAAGCATAACTATTACCTCTTATCTATCCTGCATAGCAGGGTCGGCACATCCTTGTGCCAGGAGAACAACTTACTCAGCGCCAGCAGCAGCGGTCAGGCCAGTGATAATAGCGTTAGCAGGCGGGTTACGCACTTCTACAGTAAGTTCAGTAGTAAGAGTGCCGCCCACAGCGTCAATGCCATTGTCAACCGGAGTTCCATCTTGGTTAAACTCCTGACTCTTGGTCTTACGATTGCCAAGATAAGCGAGGTGGAAAGTGGAGAGATCCACAGCAATAGCCATACGAGCCCAATGGCTGTTAGTATTAAACAGCGGGTGTTCAATCATACGGAAAGTGCCACGCGGGATCTTGAAGGTGGAGAATTGCAGGCCGAAAGAAGTCTGGCCATCCACAATCTGGTACTCGCCAGTAGTACGACCGATAGCGTTAATTACGTTAAACGCATGGCCGCCCACAAACAGTGCCCGCTCGTTCGCTACTTTCGGATCAGTGGCCTGGTTAAAGACCGGATCGAGGTAGCTGATAAGCTGGTCGTAAGTGGTAGTAGCGCCAGCCGGATTAACGTTCGGAGTATCGTAAGATGCCGGGTAGTAGGAGAGATTACCTACAATAGACATCAGACCATCCATAGTACGGAAGGGCTGACCGTTCCTAAAGCCTTGAGACTTCTGCCCAAAGAACAGAGCTTTCTCAATATCCGCAGCATGGAAGGCAGCACAGTCCTGACGGTTCTCAGCAACGTTAGTGTCACCGGCGATAACCTGAGTTTCTACCGCAGAACCTGAGAGAGCCCAGGTGTTACGGAAGATCTGAGTCAGGTTAGTAATACGTACCGGCTGAATGCTCAGTGCGTTAGGACGGATAGACGCTTCCTCAAAAGCGTTACCAACCTGATACGCATTAGCAATAGCAGTTGCCGGGTTAACACCGGCAGCGGCAACGTTACCAACCGAGCGACCTACCACTACCTGAGTAGAGGAGATAACCTGGTTAATAATAACGTTTTCACCAGTCTCTTGCAGGCGGTGAATCTGGCCAGGCAGGAGGTTAGAGGTGCTCGCCACAGTGAAAGTAGTATCACTAGCAGAGATAGCAGCAGTCAGCTCGAAAGCCGGGAACACCATGGTTTTAGTGAAGAAACCGTGCTCCACCTGCACAGCAGTCTTGGAATCCAACATAGAAGTCAGACCAAAGAGCGGTGCAGTACCGTTCGGCATAAGCCGAGTAATCATGGAAGCAAAAGACTTCCTCGCATGATCCTGAGTGAAACGGGAGGTATTAAAAATACCTTGAGTAGTAGGAATTGCCATAGTTGCGTCCCTCAAATGTTAGCTTCTGTAACCTAAAAACTTACGGGGCAGCGTTCTCAGCTGCAATCCAATCAGCAAGCTGCCCAAGAGTAAAAGTCATGGGGAGAGTAATCCCAGTAGGATTCTCTTCACCATCCTTCTGAACTACCTTGAGCTCAATAAGGGTATCACGATCCAGTCCTTCCATTGTCGTCACCTATAATCAGTTGTTAAAAAAGGCTTCCCAGTCAGGCTCATTAGCAGACCTACGCTGCTGTTCAGCTGCACGCTCTGGAGCACGCATCTCATTTGCGAACTCTTCGAACCACTGCTGTGCCTTCTGGGCAATTTCTTGGGGAGAAGCTTGGGGATACTTGCGCTGAAGCTGGTATTGCATAGACTCTACAATAGGCTTAGCGGAGGGATGCTTGAATGCGGGATTTGCGTTCTGCACCTCTTTAGATACGTCGGAGTGCCGTACCAGCTGCTGTGCCCTACGATCGAAAGCCTCTGTACTCTTACCGAGCGCCTGCTTAACAAGAGTGGCATTAGCAATCATAGATTGTGAGAACACATGCTGCGCCAGAGAGTTCATAGACTTAGCAAAAGCCTGCTGAGCCTGCTCCCCACCTTCTGAGATCTGCGAGAGAGTTTGCGGATCGAGAACTTGGGAGAAGTCAATCTGACTTACAGCTTGCTGAATAGCTTCGGGATCTACGTTGAGAGATGCGGAGGGGTCATAGGCGGAGAGATCGTCTCCTTCGTTACCTTCGGTGCTATTATCCCAGAGGTCCTTGAAAGCCTCAAGGCCGCTTACCTGCCCTTGATTAGGACCTTCCTCACCTGTGCCACTGCCATCTTGCGGAGTTTGCGGTGCTTGTTGCTGTGGAGCTTGCGGCTCTTGCTGCGGCTGTGACATTCCCTCAGTAGCAGCATTAGAGGAACCCCCGGAACGAAACATATCGAAAATGCTCATTTTAACTCTCCTGGTATAAATTGCGATGGTGCTATTTTAGTGGGTTAGGTTACTCTTCCGGAGACGCAGAAGACTCTGCATCCCTTAACTCTTCATCTGTATGCAGCAAATGCTCCAGTGCTTCCATTGCTCCTCTATAATAGTTCCTAAGGTACTCACTTTGGTGAGGTCTGGTGTCATCGTATGGAACATTAAGAGCATCGTGGGCGTAACCTGCGATAAGGTTCTGCACACATTGCTTCTGCAGCTCTGATAGCTTACTACCTGATACAATTTCCTCAGGACGCAAGTCATACATATGGAACCGGTTCTGCATAGCTAGTGTCATTGCTGTTCCCCTCCTTGTGCAGATGCTTCACCTGCACCTTGTGCAGATGCTT
>ERZ869909.664-NODE-664-length-35821-cov-7.437780_pt1 | contig 35821 bp, 30 predicted proteins | sample MGYA00520892_ERZ869909 | MGnify/ENA primary metagenome ERZ869909 (study PRJEB32215, sample SAMEA104723947) | bioreactor metagenome | biome: bioreactor; feature: anaerobic bioreactor; material: water | place: China | collected 2015-03-12 ...
CGGGCGGTCCATCACCTAGGCGTGGCAGGGGCATCGAACTGGGCGCTGTGGAATCCCCCCTTGCATGAGCCAGCCCCCGCGTGGCACTGGTCATGGCGGTGCCTGCCCGTGACCGCGGCTACTGGCGGGTTCGAGGTTGGATTCGGGGGCGTCCTGGTCACGACACCACCCGAGGAGGCCGCGCAGCGACTGCGTGCGTATGCGGACCACGGAGCTACACGATGACGCCGCCCTTCGTGATCCTGCACGCTGCCTCAGAGCTCTTCCCCTACAGCAAGACAGGGGGGCTCGCGGACGTCACCGCAGCGCTCCCGCAGGCGCTCTGCGGCGTAGCCTTGCCGCTGGAGGTGCACGTCGCCACGCCGCGATACCGCACCTGCCCGCTCCCCTCCGACGCGCGGCGCGTAGATCCGCGGACCTGCACCGAAGCCGATCCCGCGGCCGCCACAGCGTCGCCCTGGTGGCGTGCGCAGGACGCTTCCGGTGTAACGACGTGGTGGTGGGAGGACCCCGCCTGGTTCGATCGTGACGGGATCTACGTCGACGCGCAGGGGGTGCCCTTTGCGGACAACGAGGAGCGCTTCATCGCGTTCAGCGAAGCGGTGTTGGAGCTGGCGGAGGCCCGCGGCGTGCACCTGCTCCACGGCCATGACTGGCAGACGGCGTGGGCGTGCTACCGCTCACGGCTGATCGCGCCGCGCCGCCCGGTGGTGTTCACGGTCCACAACCTGGCTTTTCAAGGCAGGATGTCCTTCGGCCGCGCGCACGCCGCTGGGGTCTTCCGGGACGGCACCGACGTCGCCGATCTCGAGTTCCATGGCGAGGTCAACGTGATGAAGGGCGCGCTGCGACGCGCGGACGTGGTGACGACCGTCAGCCACAGCTACGCGCACGAGATCCGCAGCCCGGCCTTCGGCGAGGGGCTCGACGGGGTCCTCCGGCATGACGTCCGGTGGCTGGCCGGAATCACCAACGGGCTCGACGATGGCTGGAATCCCGCTTCCGACGCAGCGATCGCTGCTCCCTTTGAGCGCCAAGCGCTGGCCGGACGCCGACGATGTCAGGAAGCGCTCGCTGCTGAGCTGGGGTGGCCGCAGGACGACACGCGGACGCTGACCGTGGGCGTCGTCAGCCGGCTGACCTACCAGAAGGGCATCGACGTGGCCCTTCCGGCCCTCGAGATCGCGCTGCACCGCCGGCGCATTCGCCTCGTCGTGCTCGGGCGCGGCGAGGTGGGAATCGAGCAGCAGCTCGCGACGCTCCGGGCGCAGCATCCTGATCGCTGCGCGCTCTTCCTCACCTACGATGAGGCGCTGGCCCACCGCATCTACGCTGGGGTCGATCTCCTCCTGATGCCTTCACGCTTCGAGCCCTGTGGGCTCGCGCAGCTCATCGCGATGCGCTACGGGGCCGTCCCTCTCGTTCATCGCACCGGCGGCCTCCGCGACACGGTCGTGGACGTTGACGCGTCGGAGGAGGGGTGGGGGCTCGCCACGGAACAAAACAACCCGGGAGCGCTCTATGAGCGCCTGGAGCGCGCCCTTGCGCTTTTCGAGCGCCCGGAATTGTGGCACCTCCTGCGCGACCGCGCGCTCCGCAGGGATCACTCCTGGGGTAGCGCGGCCGCGGCCTACGCCGAGATCTACCGAACCTTGCTGACGGATAGGAACTATGGACAACAAGAAGCGACTTGAAGCGCTGAACGAGGCCGCGGAACTAGGGGGTGGGCATGAGCGCATCGCCAAACAGCACGCCTCGGGTAAGCTGACGGCGCGTGAGCGCGTCGCTCTGCTTCTGGACGAGGGTTCCTTCGTCGAGTTGGACAAGCTCAAGACCCACCGGTGTTCGAACTTCGACATGCAGGACAAGAAGATCCCGGGAGACGGGGTCGTCACTGGGTACGGCAAGGTGGACGGGCGCGTCGTCTACGTCTTCGCGCAAGACTTCACGGTCTTCGGAGGCTCGCTCTCTGGCGCCTACGCGGAGAAGATCGCGAAGGTCATGGACCTCGCCTTGCGCTCGGGGAAGCCTGTCATCGGGCTCAACGATTCCGGTGGCGCGCGCATCCAAGAGGGGGTCGTGTCCCTAGCCGGCTACGCGGAGATCTTCGTGCGCAACGTCGACGCGTCGGGGGTCATCCCCCAGATCAGCGCCATCCTGGGACCCTGCGCCGGCGGGGCCGTGTACTCGCCTGCCATCACCGACTTCGTGTTCATGGTCGAGGACACGAGCTACATGTTCATCACGGGCCCAGAGGTCATCAAAGCCGTGACCTCCGAGGAGGTCAGCAAAGAGGAGCTCGGCGGCGCAAGTGTCCACAACGAGGTCTCCGGCGCCGCGCACTTCAAGGACCCCTCTGAGGAAGCTTGCATCGCGCGCATCCGCCAGCTCCTCTCCTTCCTGCCCTCCAACAACCTCGACGATCCACCCGTGCAGCCTTGCGACCAGGCCGTGGACGCGGAGGATCCCGAGCTGGACGGGCTGGTACCGGACGATCCCATGAAGCCCTACGACATGCGCGACATCATCCGCCGCGTGGTCGACGACGCCTTCCTCTTCGAGGTCCAGGAGCACTACGCCAAGAACATCCTCTGTGGCTTCGCGCGCATCGGTGGCCGCTCGGTCGGCATCGTCGGCAACAACCCCATGTTCCTCGCCGGTTGCCTGGACATCGACGCCTCGGTCAAGGCGGCCCGCTTCGTCCGCTTCTGCGACGCGTTCCAGATTCCCATCGTCACCTTCGTCGACGTCCCCGGGTTCCTCCCTGGCCTCAAGCAAGAGTACGGTGGCATCATCCGGCACGGCGCCAAGCTCCTCTATGCGTACACGGAAGCGACGGTCCCCAAGGTGACCGTCATCACCCGCAAGGCCTACGGAGGCGCCTACGACGTGATGGGCTCCAAACACCTGCGCGCGGACTTGAACTTCGTGTACCCCACCGGTGAGATCGCCGTCATGGGTCCTGAGGGCGCGGTCAACATCATCTACCGCTCCGAGCTCGCCTCCGCCCATGATGTCGATTCCGCGCGCAAGCGCTACGTCGAGGCCTACCGCGACACCTTCGCCAACCCCTTCAACGCCGCAGAGCTGGGCTACGTCGACGCCGTGATCTTCCCGCGCGAGACGCGCCGCATGCTCGCTGGCGCGCTCGAGTCCCTTCGGGGCAAGCGCACCGAGCGCCCCGCCCGCAAGCACGGCAACATCCCTCTCTGACCGACCGGCTGGCCCAAGAGGGGATCGACCGCTGAAGGCTCGACGTCTCGTGCGCGCTGCGGACACGCCCCCGGGAGAGGGGCGGGAGGACGTGCCGCGTATGTGCTCGTGAGCCTAGGGCTCGTCGCTCCCCTCGGCGGATGCCTCAGGCACAACGAGGGTCTCCAACGTGCGGGCACGCTCCAGCAGGATGGTCCGCAGGGAGCGCTCGCTGTACACCCGCTCTCCTACGCCCATCCCCTCGCACTCGCGCGCCTCCTCGGCCCAGCTCTCCGCCGACGCCAAGATCTCGGGCCAGAAGGGGTAGGTGGCGCACTGAATCGGCTTGATGTCATGGACCGTGCACCCCGTGGGGCCGAGCAGAGGGCAGGCTCCCTGAGGCGGGACGTCGATGACCCACGCCTCTTCGCTGTCGTCCCAGGTCCAGAGCACATCGGCCAGACGGAGGGCCGCGGCTTCGCCCAGCCGCCGCGCGATCCGCTCCGCCTCCGCAGGGCGGACCACGATCCAACCCGGCCGTCTGCAGCAGTGCCCGCAGCGCGTGCACGAGAAGCGCAGCCCCTCAGCGTACCAGCGCCTGGTCACTCCCACTCGATGGTCGCGGGCGGCTTGGAGCTTACATCGTACACGACGCGGTTGATGCGCCGTACGCGGTTGATGATGCGATCCGAGATGACCCCGAGCACGTCATGCGGGATGTGCGCGCGATCGGCCGTCATGCCGTCGGTCGAGGTCACCGCCCGCAGAGCGCAGAGCCACTCGTAGGTGCGACTGTCGCCCATCACCCCAACCGTCTTGACGGGGATCAGGACGGCGAAGGCCTGCCAGATGTCGTCGTAGAGGCCGAACTCATGGAGCGCCGAGATGAAGATGTGATCGGCTTCCTGCAAGGTGGCCACCTTCTCCTCATCGAGCGCACCCAGGATCCTTACAGCCAATCCGGGTCCGGGGAAGGGATGCCGACCGACGATCTCATGCGGCAAGCCGAGCTGGCGGCCAAGCGCCCGCACTTCGTCCTTGAAGAGCTCGCGCAGGGGTTCGATCAGTTCGAAGCGCATGTCCTCGGGCAGTCCGCCAACGTTGTGATGCGACTTGATGGTCGCCGAGGGCCCGCGCACGCTGACGCTCTCGATCACATCCGGGTAGAGGGTGCCTTGCGCCAGGTAGCGCATCTCCCCAAGCGACGCGCATGCGTCCTCGAACACGCGGATGAAGGTCTCGCCGATCCGCTTGCGCTTGGCTTCCGGGTCCTCCACACCGCGCAGCACCTCCATGAAGCGGGCCCGCGCGTCGACCACCTCCAAGCGTACACCGAAGTGCTCGCGGAAAGTGGTCTCGACGATCTCACGCTCGCCCTTTCGCAACAAACCCGTGTCGACGAAGAGACAGGTGAGCTGCTCGGGACAGGCGCGCGCGAGCAGCGCCGCCACGACGGAGCTGTCGACACCGCCGCTCAGCGCACAGAGGACTCGGTCTTCGCCGACGCGCTCGCGGAGGTAGGTGACTTGCTCCGTCAGGAAGTCGCCCATGTTCCAGCTCGCGTCGATCCCGCACACCTCCACAGCGAAGGAGCGGAGCAGCGCCTCGCCGCCCTGCGTGTGGGCGACCTCAGGGTGGAACTGCAACCCAAAGAGCGGCCGCTCCCGATGGGCCATCGCGGCCAGGAGCCCATTCGTCGAGCGCGCGACCGCGACGAAACCCTGCGGTGGAGCGGCCACTGCGTCCCCGTGGGACATCCACACGTCGAGCTGCGTACCCCCTGCGAAGGAGAGGAAGGGTCCCAGGGGCTGCTCCACCACCACCGACGTCCGCCCGTACTCCCCCTGCTCGCCCCGCCCTACCGTCGCACCAAAGGCCTGCCCGAGGAGCTGCATCCCATAGCAGATGCCAAGAACAGGCACTTGGAGGTCCAAGAGGCCGCCCGCCAGCGCTGGTGCCCCCTCGACCGCGACGCTGCTAGGGCCGCCCGAGAGGATGATGCCCTTCGCGGGCGCCTGCCCCGACGCACAGAGGGGCCCAAGGCGGGCGTCGTTGCAGGGCCACACCTCGCAGTAGACGCGCAGCTCACGCAGACGTCGCGCGATCAAGAGGGTGTATTGGCTACCATAGTCCAGGATGAGGACCCCGGACCGAAGATGTTGATCGCTCATGCTTCCTCAAATGCTTACGTAAGCGTGACTGCGTGGCCCTACCCAAGGCGACGCGGCGCTGCGTCCTCTCCTGTCGCGACCACGCGCCCTGGGCCCTATCCTGGTCCCAGCCGGCGCGGTAGGCGCGGGGGCCGGGGGCCTGAGGGCGCGACCGCAGGGGCTAGCCCATCGCCTTGTAGTTGGGCGCTTCCTTGGTGATGTAGACGTCGTGCACGTGGCTCTCACGCAAGCCAGCGTTGGTGATGCGCACGAAGCGCGCCTTCTGCTGCAGCTCCGGGATGGTCCTCGCGCCGCAGTAACCCATGCCGGCCTGTACGCCGCCCACCAGCTGGAAGATGTTGTCCGTGAGAGGACCCCGGTAGGCGACGCGACCCTCGATCCCTTCGGGGACCAGCTTCTGCGCTTCGACAACCCCGTCCTGACCGTAACGATCGCCGCTCCCCTGGCTCATGGCGCCCAAGGAGCCCATGCCTCGGTAGACCTTGTAGGTACGCCCCTGGTAGAGCACCACGTCCCCGGGGCTCTCCTCAGTGCCTGCGAAGAGGCTGCCGATCATCGCGACGTCCGCACCCGCGGCCAAGGCCTTGACGATGTCTCCGCTGTACTTGATCCCGCCGTCCGCGATCACGGGGACATCGACCGCCCGTGCGGCACGCGCGCACTCCATGACCGCCGAGACCTGGGGGACCCCGACGCCTGCGACGATTCGGGTGGTGCAGATGGACCCCGGCCCGATTCCGATCTTGACCGCGTCTGCGCCGACCTCAGCGAGGGCGCGCACGGCCTCGGGCGTGGCGATGTTGCCTGCGACGACCTCGACCCCCGCGTAGGTCTGCTTGAGCCACGCGACGGTCTCGATGACACGCTTGGAGTGCCCGTGCGCTGTGTCCACGACGACGACGTCTACCCCGGCACGGACCAGAGCTTCGGCCCGCTCCTCGCGGTCTTCCCCCACACCGAGCGCGGCGGCGACAAGCAAGCGCTCTAGCTTGTCCTTGACCGCACGGGGATGGGTGCGTCGCTTCTCAATATCCTTCACGGTGATCAGCCCGGCCAGGCGACCTTGTTCATCGACGACCAAGAGCTTCTCGATGCGGTGCTTCTGCAGCAGCCCTTTGGCCTCCTCCATCGCGGTGCCCAAGGGAGCGGTGATCAGGTTGGTGGTCATGATGTCAGCGACCTGCCGCGACAGATCCTTCTGGAAGCGCATGTCCCGGTGGGTGACGATGCCCACCAGGCGCTCTCCAGAGGTCACCGGGAGCCCGCTGATGCCATGGCGATCCATGAGCGTCACCACGTGCTCCAGCGAGTCGCTGGGCCTCACCGTGATCGGATCCGAGACCATCGCGGACTCGCTCTTCTTCACCTTCCGCACTTCCTGGGCCTGGCGCTGTGGCGTCAGATTCTTGTGAATAACGCCGATCCCACCCTGGCGCGCCATGCAGATCGCCGTCTCGGCCTCTGTGACGGTGTCCATCGCCGCCGAGACGAGAGGAATCTGCAGCCGGATGTTCCTCGTGAAGCGCGTGGAGGTGTCTGCGTCCCGCGGCAAGAAGTCGCTGTAGGCCGGAACGAGCAAGACATCGTCGAAGGTGAGGCACTCGGGCACGGACTCAAAAGACATGGGGACTCCACAGCGCGGGGGGACGCGTCAGATGCTGGCGGGACTATAGCGGGCCGGCAACAAGAGGCAACCGTGTTTCGGAGGCGCGCTGCAAACTTGCTGGTGTGGCCAAAGCAGCCGGGTTGGCGCGATCAACACCCACCCGCGCGCGACCTGTCTGCACAGGGTGTGCTCGACGGCTGGAGGGACAGCCAGCACCTCTCTCCGCGCGTCGCCTGCCCTCCCCTGCGCAAGTGGTCACTGCGGAAATTCCTGCCCCAAAAGATTTGCCAGGGATCGGGCGAGCGATCACGCTAGGGATCTAGGCGTGCTCGCCGCCCATCTCCCGCTCTCCGATCTCCGGTGCATCACGAGGTTCCCATGCGTCTCCAGCCCTCCTACCTTCTCGTCGCCACCCTCTGCTCTGTGCTCGCCACCGCGTGCGCGGACGACAGCCCGGAGACGTTGACCGGAACCGCCAACCTCTCGTGGCAGGTCGGCGCACGCGGCTGTGCTGAGCATGACGTCAATCACATCCGCATCACCCAACGGGAAGCCAGCGGGACCCGCGTCCTGCAGCGCTGGGATCTCGCCTGTGCGGCGGGCCGCGCGACCCTCGTCGGGGTCCGCCCCGGCCGCTACGTATTCGAGGTCGAGGGCAGAGACCATACCTCCACACCGCGCTGGCACGGCGCGAGCGCCCCGATCGAGGTGCGGGCGAGCGGCGAGACCGTCGTCCCCACCATCACCCTCACCGGCTTGCCAGCCACGGTGGAGATCCGCTGGAACTTCGGCGGCCCCTTCTGCTCGCACGCCGAGGTGGCCAGGGTTGAGGTCAAGGTCTTCGACACAGAGGGCTTCGAAGTCTCGCGCGCCCAGGCCGCCTGTGAGACCGGGACCGTTGAGTTCTCGCTTCGCGCAGGTCTCTTCGACGTCTCCGTCGAGGGACTCAACAGCCTGGGCGTCGTCACCCACAGCTACCTACTCGAGCTGCACGTCCAGCGGGGCGAGCAGGTGGATGCCACCGTCACTCTGGAGAAGCTCTAGGCGATCGGAGCCTGGCCACGTGACATGCAGCTCGCGCTGTCTACCTTGCACGTCGGCAGCCTAGCGAGCCCACGCCTGCGCCCCCCTCAAGCCCCACCCGCAGAGGCCAATGTTCTTCTCGTTCGACACCGTGCTGAAGCGCGCGGCCACCGCCGCAGGGCGGCTCGGTGCTTCCGCTTCCCTAGCGCTCGCGCTGAGCGCCTGCGGCGCCCACCTGCCGATGCAGCCCAGCGCTGACTACGAGCTCGGCGGACTCTCCGCGTCGTGGCACGGGGCCGCTATGCCGATGGCGAGCGTCTCGCTCAACACAGAGCGGAGCGAGAGCCTTCGCCCCCCGAGGGCGCAGCGTCCGCCTCGCCCACCGCGGCAGGAGCGAGGGGCACGCGGGGACACGGGCGGCCCGCCAGCGCCGACCCCGAGCCGCGCCGTGGACGAGGCCGCCAGCGCTGCGCCAGGGGCCTGGGACGCACCCGACCGGCTCTCGGCGGGCTACATCGAGGCGATCTATCGGCTCAACGAGACCGCGGTCTCGTCGTCCGAGCAACCCAACGTCGTGGACATCTACCGGCACGCGCAGCAAGCGGGGGTCGTCTACCACACGACCCGGCCGATGGTCGGAGACCTCGTCTTCTTCCACAACACCTTCGACCGAAACAGCGATGGACGGCTCAACGACTGGTTCACCCTCGTGGGCCTGGTCGAGGAGGTGCGCGACGACGGCGGGATGACCTTCCTCGCCTACGTCGACGGCGCGGTGCAGCGCCTCCACCTCCACCTCGAACGACCGGGCAGCGAGCGCGAGGGCGGACGGGTGCTCAACTCGCCCTTGCGCGCCAACGCGAGGCCGTCGGACGAACACCGCCTCGCCTCCGAGCTCTTCGCTGGCTTCGCGTCCCTCTTCGGTGACCGCGAGGAGATCCACGTATTGGACCACTGGACGCCACCGCCACGCGAGCAAGCGACACGCCCCTAGGGCACGCTCCCCGGCGCGTAGTTGGTCACCATCAGGTGCTCCGTAGAGCGCTCGTTGCGGGCCTTGATGGTCCAGCGATAGGCCATCGGGTAGGGGCGGACGAACCACTGGCCGCTGGGGTAGAGCGACTCCATCAGCGCGCTGCGGCGCACGACGATCATGACGGAGGCTTTCGCCTGTAGCCGCTGCAGGCTTCGCGCGAGGCGTACATGATCCCCTGCGCCAAAGCTGCTCGTCCCGTAGGAGGAGAAGACCGCGTCATAGGGCGGATCGACGAAGACGAGGTCGTCGGTGCGCCACGTGATGCCCTCCAAGAAGGTCTCGAAGTCACCGCAGACCATCGACGCCCGCTGCAAGCGCCCGACAACCTCAGGAGCCCGCAGCCGCTGGACTTTGCCAGCAAAGGACTTCCGCGCGTAGCTGATGCCTCCGAAGGGGACGTTGAACTCCCCTCGCGCGTTGTAGCGGAACATCGAAGCGTAAGCGTACTCGCGGACGAAGAAGAAGAGCGCAGAGCCCTCGGGGCTGGTCATGTCTGGGGACCGCGCCAGGGCGTTGTAGCGCTGTCGGAGGGCGTTGTAGTACCCGGCCTTGGCTGCCCCGACGATGTTCGCCTGGACGTCCTCGCCGCTCATCTGCCCCCTGCGCTCTTCGAGCGCGCACATCCGGCGGATCTTTGCCGTCACGCTCCGGCGCAGGGCCGCCCGCGTGTTCTCGCCGCAGAGCGTGGGGAGGGTTGGGCTCCAGTCCAGCGAAGGCGACCAGGCATGCAGCGCCCGGTCGAGCCGAGATACCCAGCCGGGTGAGCGATCGGCTGCATAGGCGACGATGAGGCCAGCGAGGCCCGTCTGCGCAGGCTCGTTGAGCGCTTCCCAGTCTTGGGCGATCGCTTCCAGAGCGCGGTGCAAGCCTTCGTTGGGCTCAGCGACGTGACGGTAGAAGGCCATCAGCTCGGCGGAGGCGTCGTTGAGGAGCGCTGGGAGATCCTGCAGCCGCCAGGCCAGAGCACATCCCCCTGCGAAGGGCTCGATCACGCGGCCCACCGCGGCCGGCAGGTTGGCGAGCAGGATCTCCATCTCACCCGACTTCCCACCGGGCCACTTCAGCAGAGGCGCCAGGCCTGATGCCAGGTCAAGAGGCAACGCGGGCCCAGCGGCTACCCGCAAGCGAGCGCCGACGCCGCGGCCAGTGCCTACCGGGCCGGGGGTCGCTGCCCTCCCGGCGCTGCGACCGGTGCACGCGGACGCGCTTCACGCCCCGCCCTCCGGCTCCGCATCTCCACCCTCGGGTCCAGAAGCGGTCGTCGACGTTCCATCATCCGTCGCCGGCGCACCCGCGGTGTCCTCCCCGGACGCCTCACTGCGCCCAGCGGGAAGCGACGAGGCCTGGTCCCGTGTCTCGCGAAGGCGCGAAGCGACGCTCGTCCAGGGTTCCTGTGGGGTGGCCAGCGCGAGCACGTCTTCTTGGATGGCAGGGAAGGCGTCAAAAGCGATGTCGGTCGGCTCTTGCGCCACAGGGACGTCGATGCCGTCGATCTGGTGGACGCGCAAGCCCTCGCTGTGCCGGAGCAGGACCCAACGCTCCGCACGGTAGAAGCGCTGCGCGCGGTCTACGCCTTCCTCGGCCTGAATCAGCTCCACCAAGTCCGGGCCGCTGAGCCGGAGCTTGTAGAGGCCGAGGGCGCGAAGCCCGGGCAAGGACGAGCGCATCCTCCGGACAGTCTCTTGGAAGGACTCACGCTCACCGAAGGCCTCACGCACGGGGCTGCCCGAAGCGCTGAGGTCGTAGAGGAGATCATAGTCATTGCGCTCGCGCGCCCGGTGCCACTCCTTCCAGAAGCGGTAGGGGATCGTCTTCGGTCGGATGACGTCCGTCGCGGAGCGAAACTGTTGCTTGGCGAGGTTCTTCGGGCCTGGAGCCGGGCTCGCCGTCGCGGACTTGGGTTGGGCTTTGGGAAGCGTTTTCTTGATCTTGACCACGTGAAGCTCTCCTGCGGGGGTGTCCCCGGATTCAGCGCCCTCTGTACAAGGCGCGTCGGTCGATTCGCTGCTTCATCATCGGCTGGACCTGCGGGGTCTCCAGTTGGAACTGGTACCACATCATCTCCCAACCGTTCATCTTCATACCCTTGTTTTTCTGGAGCGCTTCCAGGTTGCGCTGTGTTCGCTCCTCGGTCGGCAAGGTCCGTTTGGCGCGAGCCAGCACCTCAATGGCCGCGCTGCGATCCCCGCTCTCGAGCAGACACCAAGCGTAGAGGTTCCAGAGGAGCGACTCCTTCTTGTTGGACTTCACGGCCTTCTCGAAGACGCGCTTCATCTCGTCGTAGTTCTTCTCCTTGAAGAGGATGGCCCCTCGCATCCCCTGCGCGACCCAGTCGCGGAAGAAGGCCGCTTGGAGGAAAGGGACGGCGCGCTTGTTCTCTTGCATGAGGTAGTAGAGCTGGCCGATTTGACCCCGGAGCTGGCTCCCCACGAAGGGAGCCCAAGGGCCGAGTCGCAGCCCACCTTCCAGGATGCGGATCGCCTCGCGCATCTTCTTCTTTGCAAGCTCCTGATTTTGGGCATGGCGGTTGCCTGCGCCCGCCGCGAGCGTCTCTTGCACGCGCGCAGAGAGGGCCTGAAGCTCGCGCTGGACACGGCGCATGCCCAGGAAGAACACGGCGACTGTGGCGATGATCCCTGGCACGATGCCGTACACGAAACGCAGCCCTTCTCCGCCAAAGAGCCAGGCGAAGAAGAGTGACACGAGCATGCCGATCCCGAAACTCAACCCGACGAGCAACATCCGCTCACCCCACAGCCAGAGAGGGCCAACCCAAGAGGGGCGGCACCGCGAGGACCTCCCCGAGCAGGGCTTGACCGGGACCCTGCTCACCCCGCCACGACACCAACCTCGGCGGCATGCCATCCCCGGCGAGCGCCCCCACGACCCAGGGAAGGGTCGGCAGCCAGGACACGAGCGAGGCGATCGAGCCCGTCCAGGTGCCGAGCACGAGCGCGCCGGCGCAACCCGATGTGCTCTCTCCGCTACGGAGGTCTGCGGACGCGTCGGCCCAGGACACGGAGGATGCGAAGCCGAGCGCCTGCAAGCGCTGCTGGGCCTCGGCGCGCAACCCGTCGTGGGTCTCCACGGCGACGACGCGGTGGCCCTGCATCGCAAGCGCGGCAGCGGCATAGCCGTTGCCTACCTGCACGGCCAACACAGGGCCGCGCAAGGCCGCGGGCAGCCCACTCAGAAGAACGAAGAGATCGTCCGCGCTGATCAACGAGCGTCTCCACGCAAGCCGCAAGCCAAGGTCCGCTCCGGCGGCACCTTCGTGACCGCGAGGCAGAAAGGCGCAGCGCAAGGTCTGGAGGGCTTCAAGGGTCAGCGGGGAGCGCGAAGCGCCACGGGCGGGTGCGGGCGCGAGACGCGTTGGGATAGGCAGAGGCTTCACGCGGCGTCTACCCCCGTCAGGCCAGGCGCGGGGTACGAGGAGGCGAAGGCCTGCACCTCCGCTGCGATGCGCGCCAGCGCGGCGTCGTCGTCCGCGGCCTTGAGCGCCTGACTCATCCAGCCGGCCAGGGTCCCCATGTGCTCGGGCCCGATGCCCCGCGACGCGATCGCGGCGGTGCCAATCCGGACCCCGCTAGGATCGAAGGGTTTGCGCGGGTCAAAGGGAATCGTGTTGTAGTTGACGACGATCCCGGCCTTCTCCAGGGCCACCGCGGCGGGCTTACCGCCCATGCCCTGCTGGGTCAGGTCCATGATCAGCATGTGGTTGTCGGTGCCGCCCGTTACCAATCGGTAGCCGGCAGAGAGGAGGGCATCGGCGAGGGCTTGCGCGTTGTCGACGACGCGGCGCGCGTACGCATAGAAGGCAGGCGTGGAGGCCTCATGCGCTGCCACGGCAATTCCTGCGGTCGTGTTGTTGTGCGGACCGCCCTGGAGGCCTGGAAACACGGCGCGATCGAGGGCTGCCGCGTGCTCCGCTTTGCAGAGAATCATGCCTCCGCGCGGGCCGCGCAGCGTCTTGTGGGTGGTCGACGTGACCACGTCTGCCAGCGGCACCGGGCTGGGATGGAGGCCCGCGGCCACCAGGCCGCTGATGTGCGCGATGTCCGCCATGAAGATCGCGCCCACCTCGTCGGCCACCTCCCGGAAGGGCAGCCAGTCCACCACCCGCGGATAGGCCGTGATTCCAGCGATGAGGAGCTTGGGGCGCACCTCGCGGACCAAGCGAATCATCTCGTCGATGTCCAGCCGCTCATCCTCGCGCCGCACGCTGTAGGCGTGCGCGTCAAACCACTTGCCGGTGACGGACACCTTCCAGCCGTGGGTCAAGTGCCCTCCGTGCGGGAGGCCGAGCCCCACCACGGGGTCCCCTGGCTGCAGGAAGGCTGCGTACACGGCGAGGTTGGCGGGCGATCCTGAGTAGGGCTGCACGTTGGCGTGCTCGGCTCCGAAGAGGGACTTGAGCCTCTGGACGGCGAGCTGCTCGACCGCATCGATGTACTGCTGCCCCTGGTAGTAGCGTTTGCCTGCGTAGCCTTCGCTGTACTTGTTGGACAGACAAGAACCCACCGCCTCTTGGACAGCGGCTGAGGCGTAGTTCTCGCTGGCGATCAAGCGGATGTTGTGGAACTGGCGCTGCTCCTCCGCGACGAGGAGGCGCGCGAGCTCGGGATCGACCTGGGGGAGTTGCGCAAGCATCGGAAACTCTGTGCGTTGGCCCCCGGAGGCGGTCCCCTCATCGGGAGGGACCAGCGGGGGCGGGTTCGTGGCCGCCTATTCGGCGGGATCGGGCCCTGGTGCGCTCGTCGCGGCGCTCTCGATGAGGTGGTCCGCCACCACCTCCGCCAGGTCCATCGTTGGCATGTCGTTGTCGCGCTGGGCGAGTCCGTCGGTCAGCATGGTCATGCAGAAGGGGCAGTTGACCACGAGCGCGTCGGCCTGGGTCGCGATGGCCATGTCGGCCCGGTGCAGGTTGACGCGCTTGCCGTGGTGCTCTTCCATCCACATCTGACCACCGCCAGCACCGCAGCAGAGCGCCTTGCGGCGATTCCACTCCATCTCGCGGACCATGACCCCGGGGATCTGCGCGAGCGCCTCCCTCGGGTTGTCGTAGTCTTCGTTCCACCGCCCGATATAGCAGCTGTCGTGGTAGGCGATGGACTTGGACATCGCGCGCACCTTGATGCGTCCTTGCCGCAGCAGGTCATTGAGCAGCTTCGTGTGGTGGACGACCTCGTAGTGCCCACCGAGCTGAGCATACTCCTTGCCCATCGTGTGAAAGCAGTGCGGGCAGGTCGTGATGATCTTGGTGATCTTGTAGCCGTTGAGGGTCTCTACGTTCTGCTGTGCCTGCATGTAGTAGAGGTACTCGTTGCCGATGCGCCGCGCAGGGTCGCCGGTGCACCCCTCCTCGGGCCCGAGGATGGCGAAGTCCACGCCAGCGGCGCGAAGGATCTTGGCGGTGGCCTTGGTGACCTTCTTCTGGCGATCATCGAAGGAGCCGGCGCAGCCGACCCAGAAGAGGTAATCGGGCACCCGGCCGAGCTCGGACAGCAGCGGAATATCGAGCCCCTCGGCCCAGTCCGCGCGCTTGGACGCCGGTACGCCCCAAGGGTTGGAGGCGTTCTCAATGTTCTTGAAGGTGCGCGTGACCTCAGGCGAGATGTCCGCCTCGGTGAGGACCAGGTAGCGGCGCATGTCGATGATGGTGTCCACGTGCTCGATGAACACGGGGCAGTTCGCGACGCACGCCCCGCAGGTCGTACAGGCCATCAGCTCTTCTTTGGAGATGATGCCGCCAGCGAGGGGCGGGTATTCGTCGGGCTTGCCCTCCTTGTACACGCGCTGGCCCTTCTCTTTGATGTGATCCTTGAGCTTGTGGATGATCATCATCGGGTTCAGCTCCTTGCCTGTGTTGAACGCCGGGCAGTAATGCTCGCAGCGTCCACACTCGGTACACGCGTAGGTGTCCAGAAGCTGTTTCCAGGTCAGGTCCTCGATCTTGGCGGCGCCGAAGGTCTCCGCCTCCTCGTTCTCGAAGTCGATCGGGTAGACGGTCCCGATGGGCTCGAGCTTCTTGAAGAAGACGTTGGGCATCGCGCCCAAGAGGTGCAGGTGCTTGCCGCGCGGGATGTAGTTGGCGAAGAACACCACGATGCCGATATGCAGCATGTAGTTCACGCCATACACCACCTTCAGCCAGGCCGCGCCGGTGTCAGCGGCTTCCGCGGGGAGCGGCCCGCCCGCGAGCAGGTAGGATGTGGCCAGCGCGACGGGCGTCCAGCTCGGATTCCAGCCGAGCTCACCGGCAGCCAAGCCCGCGGGGTAGTAGGCAATCTCAGCTCCGTGAGCGAGGAACTTGGTGATCATCAGGCCGCCGATCAGGCCGAGGATCACGAGGGCGTCGTTGCTCAAGGGGACGTGGTCCGGCTTCAGGACGACGCGGCGGACGAAGGCGATGAGGATCGCGAGGAACACCAACATCCCGAAGACATCTTGCAGGAAGAGCGTGACGTGGTAGGGCGCCTGGCCCATGAGCATCCCAAAGCGGAAGTCCCCATAGAACCCGCGGATGAAGTACTCGAAGGTCTCCACTTGGAGCACGAGAAAGCCCCAGAAGATGAAGAAGTGGAGAAACCCACCGAACTCCCGCACGACCCGCGCCTGCCCGAGCACATAGACCGCAAAGGCCTGCACGCGGGGCGGCAGCTCGTCCACCCGGGTCCGCGCGTCTGTCTTCCCGATCGCGACATAGCGGAAGAGCCAGAACACCGTCAGGCCAGCGGCGGCGAAACCCAGCAGGAGCATCGGGCCGACGATGAAGGGCTTGACGGCATCGCCCCCGAGCGCAACGCCGACCACCCCCAAGAGCGTCAACCCGATGATAATCGGGAGTATGTTCTCGTGAATCTTGTTCATCAGGAAACCCTTACCGAGAGGTCCGCGACGCGACGCGCCACGAAAGCTGACGCCGCTATAGCGCTGAAGCGTCGGGAGGGCAACGCCCCTTCTCAGCGCTGTCAGGCCGATGGCGTCGGACCCTCGCGAGGTGGTGCGCAGGGCGGCCAGCGACGGCCGCGGCTTGGGTTCGGGGTCTCGCCGAGGTCGCGTCCCGTGCTGCCTGCGGCTCGGGGCTGCTTCCCAAAGCCCTGCGAATCGACTAGAGGCGCTGAGACGCGTTGACACCAGCGCGCCACAGCCCCGTCGCGCCTACCCCACCCTCCCACACCCCGCTCTCCCTTGGCCTGGAAGCCCTCGCCTGACCTCCCCTCTCGGCTCGCCGTCGGCTTGACGCTAGCGCCGCTCTTGATCCTGCTGGCGCTCTTTGGGCCCAACTGGTCCCTGTGGGTGTTGCTCGCGGGTGCCGCGTGCATCGGCGTTGCGGAGACCCTCCGGATGCTGGGCGCTCCCCTCCACGCCCTTCAGCGCTGGGCTACGGTGGCTTGCGTCGGCCTCACCCTCTCGCTCCTCTACTGGATGCCGGGTCCGATGGCCGCCTACGGCTGCTTGGCGATGAGCGTGCTGCTCATCACGATGCTGGAGCTGGCTCTGGTCAAGGACCTCAGCCACTCCGCGCAGCGGGTTAGCGCGCAGCTCAGCGCCTATCTGTACTGTGGCGTCCTCTTCGGCAGCCTGCTCCTCCTGATCCGCCCGACCGACCCGACCTTCGATCTGACCCAGGTGTGGGAACACCAGGCCGGCTGGCTCTTGATTCCGATGGTCACGATCTGGTCTGGCGACACAAGCGCCTACTTCGCGGGTCGCCTGTGGGGGAAGCGCAAGCTGGCCCCCCTCGTCTCCCCCGGCAAGTCGGTCGAGGGGGCGATCGGGGGGCTTGTTGGCTCGGCTCTCCTCGGCGCCCTCGCCTGCTACCTCTTGCTGCCACCCCTCCCGGTCTGGGCGGTGCTGGCCATCGTGATTCCTGCCGCCATGCTGGGACAGGTGGGCGATCTCGCTGAGTCCTTGCTGAAGCGCTCGGGCGGCATCAAGGACTCCGGGACCTTGCTTGGAGGGCACGGCGGCATGATGGATCGGGTGGATGGGTTGATCTTCGCTGCACCCTACTTCGTGCTCGCGCGCTCTGTGCTCCAGTTCTAGGGGGGACGCCCGTGGGCTTCCTGTACTTCCTGCTCCTCATCGGCCCGCTGATCTTCTTCCACGAGCTGGGCCACTACCTCGCAGCCCGGCGCTTCGGAGTCTACTGCGAGGAGTTCGCGATCGGTTTCGGTCCCAAGCTCGCGTCCTTCCGCCGCTGGGGCACCGACTTCACCGTGAGGGCCCTGCCGATCGGTGGATTCGTCATGCTCTTGGACCGCGACGCGGTCGAGGACCTGCCGCAGGATTGGGATGGGCTGGCGCTCCAGGACAAGCCACCCTGGCAGCGCGCGCTGATCCTGCTGGCGGGCCCGCTGATGAACCTCCTCATCCCGATCCCGCTCCTCTTTGCCTCCGGGGTCCTGGGGCCCCGTGACTACACCCCAGCGCTGGTCGGCCACGTCCAAGAGTCCTCCCCTGCCGCGGCCGCTGGGCTGCTGGTCGGTGACGAGGTCCTCCGGGTCAACGGCAAGCGCGTGGTGTCCTTCGACGACCTCTCTCGGGAGCTACGCTCGCGCCCCGGTGAGGAGGTCGTGCTGAGCGTCCTGCGCGGAGAGGAGACCGTCGCGCTGCGCGCCACGCTCGAGACCACACTCCGCCGCGACCCCTACCTGGGCATCCGCCAGACCAGGGTCGGCACCCTGGGGATTCAGAGCGTTGGATTCACCCCTGACCTGCATGTCGATCCAGGGAGCGCCGCGCATGACGCCGGCCTGCGCCTCGCTGACCGCGTGCTGCGGATCAACGGGGAGCCGGTGTGGACCTACGACGAGTTCGTCGAGCGCTTGGCTTCCAGCGCCACCCCGGTCACCCTCCTCGTGCGTCGCAGCGACGCGTTCACTGAGCTGCCCTTCCTCGCGGAGCGCATCCGACACGTCGAGGTGAGCCTGCCTGCCCACCTGGACGCGGAGGCCTTCGGAATCCGCTCAGCCCGCGCTACCATCGACCTAGTCGTCCCCGGCAGCCCAGGTGATGTGGCAGGCCTTCGGCGGGGGGACCGCATCGTGGCGATCAACGGTGAAGCGATCGCCTACGCTTGGCGCGCACACGACCGCATCGTCGGGGAGCCCGAGCGGGAGCACACGCTGACCTTCGAGCGCGATGGCGAGCTCATGGACACGACCATCCGTGCCCTCGAGACCGAGGTGACCGACGACCTCCGTTTTCGACACAACGCGGTGCTCACCGGGCTGGGGTTCCTCCAATACACAGCGCCCCCAACACCCCGACAGTGGTCGCTGGGTCAGCTCGTCGGGCGCAGCTTCACCGACGCGTTCCGAGAGCTCTTCGGGCTGATCGGCGCGCTGATCCTCGGTGTTTGGTTCCTGGTAACGGGCACCGTCGACACCTCCGCCATCGGCGGGCCGATCGCCATCGCCGCCGTCGCCGGGGAGGCAGGGCGCGCGGGTTGGCTGGTCTTCATCGGCACCATGGCTGTGATCAGCGTCAACCTCGCGATCTTCAACCTCTTGCCTATCCCGGGCTTGGACGGAGGGCAGCTGATGTTCCTCACCGCGGAGGCGATCAAGCGAGGACCGCTCGCTCCTCGGACGAAGCAGATCATGCAGACCGTGTCGATGGCCTGTCTGCTGGCGCTCCTCTTCTTCATCTTCAAGAACGACATTGAGCGCTACTGGGTCGACATCCGCAACTGGCTGAACTCGTGAACCTTCTTGCGCTGGAGACGGCCACGAGCGTGCAGTCCGTAGCGCTGCATCGCAGTGACGGCGTCGTGTTCAGTCGGGACCTGGTGGCTCGGACGCGCCACGGCGCTGAGCTAGCGAAGCGCGCGGAGGAGTGCCTCAGGGAGGCTGATGTCGCCTTCTCGGAGCTGCATGCGCTCATCGTGTCCGAAGGCCCGGGAAGCTTCACCTCCCTGCGCATCGGGTACGCGTACGCGTTTGGGCTGGAGCTGGCCTTTGGCGTAGACGTGCGCGCTGTCCCCACATCCGCAAGCGTGGCGCTCTGCGTTGAGGCGCCCGCACGGGTCGTCGTCCTCATGGACGCCCGGCGGAACCAAGCCTTCGCAAGCGTCTGGGATCTCAGCGACCGCCCCACCTGCCTCGTCCCGACCGAGGCCGTCGCTGACGAGGCGCTCCCGGCTTGGCTCGCCCTCCACGACGGAGCGTCGGACGCTGTCCTCGCGGGTGACCATCCCTGGGTGAGCGCGCATGCGCCTTTGGCCGGCCACACGGAACATCCACACGCCCGGGCTGCGCTCCGCTTCGCGCTCGCGAGGTGGCCCCAGCTCGCTCGCGCCACGGAGCCCGCCTACCTCCGCGGCGTCGACGCGGCGCTCCCCACGCCTGGCGGCCCCGCGTTGCCACCCAAGAGGCCGCGGACACGCTGAGTCCTTGCTCAGGCGTGCGTGGGACCGAGCGGCAGGGGCGTGACACGCACCGTGGCGATCCCAGGAACGCTCGCGCGCCACGACGCTCGAGCGTTGTGGGGCTTCAGACGACCTCCGAGGGTCTCGATCACGCCCTAGGCTTGCCAGGACGCGCGCAGGCGTTCAAGGTAGGGGGCGAGCGCCGCCAGGGTGCGCGCCGCGCCCTTATCCTCTCGCTGCGAGCTGCACGACCCGTCCATGAGCATACTCCTCTTTGACCGCGACCCGAGCGTCATCCACTTCCTCCGGCAGGAGCTGAAGCTGCTTCAGATGCCCTTGCAAGAGGTCCGCACCACCTCTGCGTTCAAGGACGCGGTCCAAAACACCCACTTCGCGCTGGCGTTCGTCGACATCGACGACCGCCAGGTCGACACCGGCGCCTTGGCAACGTCGCTCCATGCTCTGCAGCCGGAGTGCCAGATCTTCCTGATGGGGAGAGAGCTGCCGATCGCACAGACGCTCCAGTTGCTCCGACGCATGGGCCACGAGTACCTGGTGAAGCCGCTCGACGCGGCGGAGTTGGAGGAGGCCGTCGCGACCCGCCTTCGTCGACGCGACCGCGTCATCAAGCAACGTCAGCGCCTCGAGGCCGAGCTCAAAGCGCTGCAGCAAGAGCAGCTCCGCCGTTCCAACCACCTAGGTGCTGAGGAGCGGCGTGAGCTGCGAGACTTCCTGGAGAGCGCACTTCAGACCTTCGTGCGCATTGAGCGCCAGAACGTCGAGCTCCAACAGCGGGTCGCGATGATGGAGGATCCCCTCCAGGCGTCGAAGTCCAACCGCCTCCTGACGGCGTGGATCGCGCACCCGGACCCGCGCTTCTCGTCCGGCATGCTCGGGCTGCAGGACCGCCTGCAGATGCGTTTCGAGGCCCAGATGAGCACGGGAGGGGAGATCTTGGATCGCCTAGGGCAGGAGAGCCCGGACGTGCTCGTGATCGGGGATATGCTCCCGGACATCCCGGCAGAGCTGGTCACGGAGTCTGCCCGGTCCAACCGGGCCACGATGGCGATCGTCGTCGTCAAGCGGTGGGGTGAACCGGACATGAGCGCGGAGCTGCTGGGGCAGCGCGACGGTGACTCGCTCGTGCGACCCCTGCGCAGCGCCGAGGACTTGGTGGCCGTGCTTGAGGCGGCGCGCGCGCGCTGCGCAGCCAGCGATCTGGGTCGCGAGTTCTTCAAGCGCTTCTCAGACACCCACAGCCAGTTCCTGGAGGGGTACCGTAGCGTACGCCAGCTCCTGGAGGACGACCCGGCGTAGGCTGCGTCGGCGAGATGTGCCAGCCCTCGGAGACCTCTACGAAGCGGCGTTCTCGGAAGGCGAGCGGAGGACACCGACGTAGGGCAGGTTCCTCAGGCGCTGGTCCAGATCCAGCCCGTAACCTACGACAAAGTGGTCCTCGATGGTGAAGCCGACATAGCGCACATCCACGGCCACCTGGCGCCGCGCCGGCTTGTCCAGAAGTGAGACAAGCTCGACGGAAGCGGCGCCGCGCTCTTCGATGAGCTGCAAGAGAAAGCGGGCGGTCAAGCCCGTGTCGACGATGTCCTCGACGAGCAGTACGTGCCGCCCCTCGACCGACTCTCGCAGATCCGACACGAGCCGGACACGCCCAGTAGACGTCGTTCCCCCCTCGTAGGAGGAGACCGCGAGGGTGTCACAGACCAGCGGCAGGTCGATGTGGCGCACCAGGTCGGCGAAGAAGGGGATCGCCCCTCGCAGGACACACACAGCCAGGACCTCACGCCCGGCGTAATCCTGCGTCAGCGTGGCCCCCAGCGCTGCGCAGCGGTCGCGCAAGGTCTCGGCGGAGAAGAGGCACGCGACGCGTGAGGGATCCTGGTGAAGCATGTCAACCCTCGGTGTTGTTCATGAGTTCCCCGAAACCGCCACCGCCTGGGACAATGTAATCCTGGTCGCTGAGGCCCGACTCACGACCCCACGCCTCTCCAGGCTGGAGCGAGAGCACCTCGTCAGGGCTGGCTCCGCGATCCAAACGGAGGGCATAGACCTCCACATCGGGGTCGGCCTCCAGCAGCGTCTCCAGAGCCTGGGGCGTGACGATCAAGTGCAAGACCAGGAGCGCCGCGGGGGCGGCCCCATAGTGCTCACGGTAGTGTCGGATGGCCGTAGCGACGCTCTTGCCGGTCGCGCCCATCGGATCGGGGTAGATCACGATCTTGCCGTCGATCGGACCGCCCACCTTCTCGCCAAAGAAGCGTGATCCTACCACCTTGCCCGCGCTGTCCACCTCACGGCTCATCGTGACGTGGTCCTGGCGTATGCCGCTGGGGTCGAAGAGCTCGTTGCAAAGATCGAAACAGACCTGGGAGGGGAGAATCCCCGCCCTCGCGATCGCGACCGACACGACCTCCGGGGAGGGCGCCAGCCACGACCCCTCCAGCACACCGCGCTCCGTCACCGCCCGCATACGGGTCTCCGATCGCTGATGCGCGCGCGGAAAGCGGTGGGAGACGACCTGCGTAAAGAGGTGACGATAGAGGGTGACGATCCACCGATTGAACGCAGGCTGCGTCGTGGTGGGGTGGCACAAGCGCGCCAAGAGCGTCAAGCTGAAGGGGTCCGCGAGCACATGGACGCGCGGCCCGTAGGCATGGGAGAGCTCAGAGAGCACGAAGGGGGGCCCGGCGTAAGCGCTGTCCAACGCGACCTCCACGGCACGAGATTCTAGGATGGACCGAAGGGGAGACGTCCCTGCGCGGCGAGCTGCGAAGCCTCGACCTGGCGCCGCGCGAAACAAGCACGGCAGAGGGGCTGGTAGGACTCCGCCGCCCCGACGAGGACCTGATCGTCCGCCCCCGTGACCGTGGTACGATGGCTTCGGTGGGCAGCGTCCCCACACAAGACACAGATGGCCAACACCTTGGTGACGGCCTCCGCCTCAACCAGCAGCGCGGGCATAGGGCCGAAAGCCCTGCCGCGGTAATCCTGGTCCAGGCCGGCGCAGATGACACGGACGCCGTCAGCGGCCAAGCGCGCAGCGAGCGCCACGACGCCCTCATCGAAGAACTGCACCTCGTCGATACCGACCACCTCGACATCCGGCCACAGAGAGGCCTCGATGTCGGCCGTGTCACGAACGACGTAGGCTTCGAGGCGTCGGCCTGCATGACTCGCCAGATCCCTATCCGCATAGCGGTCGTCGATCGCAGGCTTGAAGACCTGCACCCGCTGGCGCGCGATGAAGGCGCGCTTCAGCCGCCGGATCAGCTCTTCGGTCTTCCCAGAGAACATGGGACCGCAGACGACCTCGATCCAGCCTCCGTTCCGGGTCGGCACATCCATCAACGGCGCCCTCCGCGTCGCTGCGGCCAGAGGGGGGCCAAGACACTCGCCATCCGCGGCAACACACCCACGTCGCCGCTGACCCGCAGGACTGAAGGTGCCAAAGCCTCGCGCAGGGTCATGGTCTCACTGAGCAGATCCTCTACGGTGAGACAGTCGACCTCGATCTGCACCAGGGAGGGCGTCGGCGCGCTTCCCGTGAGACGCACGACCACGCTCGGGTGGGAGTCGTCAGGGGCATCCACCATGCGCGCGCGCACCTCAACACCCCCGGCGCAGGCACGACGCCACGTCGCCCGGTCGATCGGAGCCTTCGGCCTCGGGGGATCACGCTCCACCAGCGCTTCGAGTTCTGAACGAAAATCCGCCAAAAAGGTCCGCATTGACGACCAACCCGCGTGGGTAAACGCCACCACGACGTCGACCTCCTGATGGGAAGGCCATCGAGACACCTCCAAGCCAGCGCCGCTGGCGACGAGGTACCAACGCTGCGCCGGGTCCTCCTCCAGATACGCCTCGACCCGCACCGGCTCCTGAAAGAAGGCCGCGAAGCGATCCGCGTGGCGAGCGTGGAGGGCTGGCAGGTGGACCTCAAAGAAGGCGTCCAAGGTCGTCCGCGGTGACAACAACTCTCGCAACATGGCCCTTACCTCTGGTCACCAGCCACGGCAGGCAGCTCGACGGAGACCAACGCGTCGGGGACAACTTCGACCGTGACGCGTCGAACCTCATGCCCGCGGACGAACTCAACGACGCGCTCACCCGGCTTCAAGGCCAGGGCGTCGTCTTCGCTGATCGGCGTCACAACCCCAGCATCCCTGCCGTCCACGCGCACCCGGTACCACGCGTCGATCCCCGGCGTCGCGAGGAACCCGACGCCGCTGTCCGCGCTCTCCTCGGGCTCCACGATGCGACGCAGCCTGGGATAGATCCGCAGGGTCTGCACCGTGTCGAAGACGACGAGCTGCGAGAAGGGGCGGTGGCCTGACGAGTCAGGCCGGATCTCCAGTAGGTGTGGCCTGTGGAACGCGAGGTCGTTGATCTGCAGGGGGTTGCCGCTGCTCCCGCGTTCCACGCCGTTGACGAAGACCGTGCCGGAGGGCTGGCTGCGCACAATGATCGTGCCCACTGCCGGTCGAAGCTCGACGCTGCGCTCCTCAACCACGCGGTTCATGAGGTCGAGGCGCAGCTCCTCGACGAAGTGGCCCGGCGCGTAGATCTCCACGACGCTCGGATCGCCCGTCACGAGCGCGACCTCGCGGCGATCGCCCGCCTCCGAGCCAGAGACATGCTCGCCGTTGACGAAGACCTGCGCGTCGGGCGGATCCAGCACCAAGCGTAGCGTGGCCTGGCCACCGCGCATGGGCACCAGCTCCGGGTGAACACGCAACACCTGCCCCCGCTCCAAGAGCAGCGCCTCGGACCAAGGCTCGTGGTCCGGCTGCACCAAGCGGACCTGGGTCGGACCCGGCCGCATGGGCAGCGTCCAGGGGGCGCTCCCCTCGATCTGCACCCCATCCAGATAAAGAATGGCCTCTTGCCGTGGGGTGACGTCCACGATGAGCTCAGCCTTCGGGGCCCACGCAGGTGCGAGAATCCAGAGACCGAGACCTACGATGCCGAGGACCAACAAGGAGGCCAGCGCGACCAGCGCCCGGTTTCGGGCAGGTCGGGGGCGCGGGAGCGGCAGGCCCGAGCGAATCGCCCGCGGCGCCGTGGACGGGCCGCTGCTGGAGGGACCGCCGCTCGACGAGGACGCGAAGGAGTCCATCACCATCGTGGGGCTCGGGTCCCCATCGCTGGCCGCCAGCACCTCGGCCGCGGCCCCCGCCTCGGGATCAAAGACCCTCGTGGCCTCGTCGGACGCCATCGTGAGGTCCATGACCTCCACCCCTTCGCCCGGGGCGCTCCCATGGAAGTCAAGCTGCGCGTTGTAGCGCCTTACATCCTCCGGCGTCCGAAAGATGGCGAAGTCCACGATCTTCTGGCGCTCGCTCTGCAGCGCTTCGGGGAACGCGCCGACCATCCAGCTGGAGAGGGTCGCTTGCGAATAGGGCGGCCGGACGGTGTCAAGCCAAGCGCGCAGGTCGCGGGCCATCTCGCTCGCCCACGTGTAGCGCTCGTCTCGGTTGCGCTTGAGCGCCTGGAGCACGATGCGGTCCAGCTCCGGAGGCACCGCCGGGTTGCGCTCGGAGGGAGGCTGCACCTTCGCGGCGCGCACCTTGTCCAGCACCTCGTAGTCCGACTCGGCGTGAAAGAGCCGGCGAGCGGTCAAGAGCTCCCAGAAGAGCACACCGACCGCGAAGACATCGCTGCGCTGGTCCAGCTCCTTCGTGTCCACCTGCTCGGGGGACATGTAGCCAAACTTGCCTTTCAGGACGCCGACTTGCGTCTGCTGGGTCTTGGTCGCAGCGCGCGCGATACCGAAGTCGATGACCTTGACCGTGCCGTCAAAAGCCACGAGCACGTTCTGCGGGCTGATGTCACGGTGCACAATGCTCAGGGACTGGCCCTCAGCGTTCGTCTTGCGGTGAGCGTAGTCCAGGCCGTCACAGATCTTCGACACGATGAACGCCGCCTGGGCAGGCGACATGACGCGGCGGAGCTTGCGCAGGTGTTTCTGAATCGCCAGGAGGTCTCGGCCGGCGATGAACTCCATGACGATGTAGAACGAATCCTGGATCCGCCCCAGCTCGTACATCTGGCAGACGTTCGGGTGGTTCAGCTCGATGGCGAGGCGCGCCTCATCGATGAACATCGTGATGAAGTCGCGATCCTCCGCCAGATTGGGCAGAATGCGCTTGATGGCGAAGAAGCCTGGGGCGTCCGGCGCGCGGAAGCTGCGCCCGCGATACACCTCCGCCATACCCCCCACACTGACCCGCTCCACGAGGCAGTAGTCCTTGAAGATGATGGGGCGAACAGTGCTCACGGTCGGAACGCTCCGAGACGGCCAATCAAGCTGGCCGCACTGTAGGACCAGGAAGGGAGAGACGTCAATCTCCTCATCCAGCCCCCGCGGTCCCGGATAGGCCAGGAGGCCGCGCGCTCGAGGGCGGGAAGCGCTCCTCCTCCGTCCATGGCGTGTATTGAGGACCAACACCCCACAAGCGAGCCCAAGCCAGCCACCGCGCTCCGCGCAACCCGCCCTTGCGGACAGGAGGCGCTTTGGTGTAGGCAGACGCTCACCGTCGCCGGCTGCGCCACATGTGGGAGACCGGCGCCCTGGCGCCCAGACGCGGGCGCCGTCTTGTAGTGGACCTTCATGACTGAAACGACCTTTCGGAGTCTCGGCCTGCCCGAGCCTCTCCTCGACGCGCTCGAAGGGGCGGGGTACCACAAGCCGACGCCCGTGCAGGCTGCGGCCATCCCCCTGCTGCTCGAAGGCAAAGACCTCATCATTCAAGCGCAGACAGGGACCGGGAAGACCGCAACCTTCGTCTTGCCCATGCTCACGCGGCTCAGCGCAGAGCCCGGCAAACTCCAAGGGTTGGTGCTCGCCCCCACGCGTGAGCTGGCCAGGCAGATCGCCGACGAGGCCAACCGACTCAGCGGCGCCAGCGGTATCTTCGCTGCCGCCATCTACGGTGGAACGGGCTTCGACGAGCAGGTCCGGGACATCAAGAAGGCGCAGCTCATCGCAGCGACCCCAGGGCGCCTCCTCGACCACCTCCGGCGGAACAACCTCTCCCTCCGCCATATCCACTTCTTCGGACTCGACGAAGCCGACGAGATGCTCTCCATGGGCTTCGAACGCGACGTCTTCGACATCGTTGGGCAGCTCCCCGCAAGCGCACGCCAGGCCTTCGTCTGCAGCGCCACGGTCAACGACGAGATCTCCAGGCTCGCGTCCAACTTCCTGACCAACCCGCAGCTCGTCGATCTCAGCAGCGACTCCATCGGAGCACGCTCGATCGAGCACTACCTGGTCCGACCCTCACACCAAGACCGCGCCAGCGCGCTCATCAGGCTGCTCCACGTCCACTGCGCAGAGGGAGCACTGCTCTTCGCGAACACCCGAGCGGCCACCTTCCGAATCACGGAAGAGCTCCGTGCCGAAGGCTTGAGCGTTGGCGTCCTCAACGGCGAACTGACCCAGGCGGAGCGCGAGCGCGCCCTCGCCGACATGCGCTCCGACGACATCCGCTACCTGGTGGCCACGGACGTCGCCGCCAGAGGCATCGACATCTCCGGCCTGCCCGCCGTCATCAACGTCGAGATGCCCGACAGCCCAGAGGTGTACGTGCACCGCACCGGGCGCACCGGCCGCGCCGGGCAGTTCGGAGCGGCCTACTCCCTGCTCTTTCCAGGCGATATCGCGGTCTACCACCACCTGCTCCGCTTCTACAAGCTGAGCTTCCGCGAGCTGGCGCTGCCCTCCGAAGAGGAGGTGTTCAACCGCCTCGCCGACCGCGCGCTCGATCCCCTCCTCGGGGCCATGGATCACCCCGACCTCCACTACGGACACCTTCTGCCGCTCGCTAAGCGCCTCCAAACCCGCGACGACGGCACCCGATGGATCGCACGCCTCCTCGCGGCGAGCGCCAACGCAGCCACCACGAACGGCAAGGCCGCCGCCCAACACGCGGACACCCCGACGATCACAGCGCAAGCCGAGGCGCCCACCAGCCCAGCGGCGCAAGAGCAAGCAAACGACAAGCCGACGCGAAAGCACGCCGCTGCTCCCCAGCGCACACCCCTCACGGATCCGGCGCCTGAGCAAGACGCTGCCCCAGCGCAAGACACTGCCCCAGCGCAAGACACTGCCCCAGCGCAAGACACTGCCCCAGCGCAAGACGCTGCCCCAGCGCAAGACGCTGCCACGGCGCAAGACGCTGTCCATACGCCGGCCGCGGCACCTGGCCCCCCGCCTGTCGTGCAGCCAGAACCGACAGTAGCGCCGCCTTCCGGCGCGCCCGCCTCCTTGGCGGAGCGGCTCGTCGCCTTGCTCGTGCAGCACGCGCAGACGAAGGACACCAAGAGGTACATCTCCGCGCGGACCCTCGCTCAGCGTTTGGACGCGAGCGAAGACGAGGTGCAGCGCGCAGCAGAGGAGTCGGACTCACTGATCAGCCGACCGGGCTCTCCCTTCCTGTGGCGCTACCATGACGCTGCAGCCACGGACGCCCCCCCGCCCGCGGAAGACGCACCTCGCGCCGGGCTGCGGCCTCCTGCTCCTCGTGTCGAGGAGGCCGGGCCGGCTACGCAACAGCAGCCTGCGCTCGACCCTGCCCCGCCTAGGGCCTTGGCTGATGAGAAGTCGAAGCCGACGGGCCCGAGCGAGAAGGCGCCGGTCACACCCCCGGAGCAGGGGCTGGAGTTGGATCGACCCTACGTGGAGCTGCACATCAACGTCGGCTCAGATGTGCTGGGCAGCGAAGAGGACCTCAAGGTGCTGGTGGCCGAGTTGAGTGGTTTCGAGACGGAAGACCTCGGCAAAGCGAAGCTCTTTCCGCAGCATGCCTTCCTTGAGGTTCGGGCCGCGTACTGGGAGGACATCGTTGCCGCGCTCACCGGACTCCCTCTCGGGGAGGTTGACCTCGCCCCCTCCCTCAGCAACAAGGAGAGGAAGCGGCGCCAGGCCACTGGAGACGCCGAAGAGAGGTAGCACCATGCCGCGACGTCTGCGAGCACCGCGTTTCCCCTTCTCCACCCTGGCCTTCTGGGGCCTCATGGTGGCCGCCGTCGCCTCGTGCACGCAGGTGGCGGACGAGGACGCGCTCGAGCGCGAGCGGCTTCGGGCGCTCGCGACGCAGTTGGACCTGCCACCCGTGCCTCCCATGGAGGCCCTGTCCATCGTCTCGCAGTACCCCGACGACAGCTACTCCGTCAGCGGGCTGCTGCAGCGCAGGGCTGAGCTCTTCGATCAACCCGTGGTGTTGACGGCCATCGTCCGGGAACTGTACGCCTGCGATCCTGAGACTGCGGAGCCGAGCGCTCCGGGGCGGACAGGGTGTCTGCGACCGCATCTGTGGGTGACCGATACGCTCCGTTCGCAGACGCGTATGCTGGTCGTCGGCGAGCCGAGCGCGGAGGTGGAGGCGCTCCAGGTAGGCGCGCGTTACCAGTTCACCGGACACTATGTGCGCCAGACCGCTGGCCACCTCTCCGCCGAGGAAGGGCTTGTGGTCGTTCAGCACATCGAGGCCCTGAGGCCAGGTGAGCCTCACGGTCCGCGCTGACCCCTGGGGACACACGCATGGACAGGGGTGGTCGTGGCGCGTAGAGGTCTTGGGGACCACCTGCCCTGCTGGGCGGGGGGCCGGACAGGCGCGCTGGAGGCCCCCGCTGGCGCCGGGTGCCTGAGCGTCCCCAGCGTTGCGTGCCGCGATGCCCCCCTTGAAGGAGAACGCGCATGAGCACGACCCTCCCAGACCTCGTCGTCACCCGACCTACCCACGACCTGCGGCCGATCCTCGTGTCCATACCGCACGCAGGGTGCAGGGTCCCTGAGGACGAGATCGCGCTCTATGCGCAGTCGCCCGAGGAGCTCACGGCGGACGGTGACCTCTTCGTCGACCGCCTCTACGAGGGCGCCTCCGAGCTCGGCGTGACCGTGGTGCAGACGACGATCAGTCGCTTCGTCATCGATCTGAACCGCTTCGAAGACGACCTCCATCCGAGCGCCGTCGAGGGGGCCGCGGCGATCCACCGTGAGGGATACCTGGGCAAGCGCGGGCTCATCTGGGCGGTGAACACCCGCGGTGAGCCGGTCTACCACGCCCCGCTCACGCGCGCAGCGCTCGCCCGACGCTTGGGTCGCTACTACCACCCTTACCACGCCGCTCTGCGCGACGAGCTCAGGGCGCTCCGTGAGCGCTTCGGCTTCGCGCTCTTGTTGGATGCGCACTCCATGCCATCACGGGCGACCGCGCTTCACCCGGACGCGCTGGCGCTCCGCCCTGATGTTGTACCGGGAGATCTGGACGGGCAGAGCTGCGCACCCTGGGTGGCTGAGACAACGCGACGGTACTGGGAAGAGCGCGGCCTCAGCGTCGTCCCGAACCATCCCTACCGCGGCGGCGCGATCACGCGCCTCCATCACGCGCCGGGTGAGGGCGTGCACGCGGTCCAGCTCGAGCTCAACCGCGCTCTGTACATGGACGAGGTCTCTCGCTCGCCGCACGCAGGGCTGGCTAGGCTTCGCGAGCAGTGCCTCGGCTGGGTGGCCGCGCTCGCTCGGGAGGTCGACGCGCGCGCGACGCTCGCGGCACCGGTTGCCGCTGAGCCCGAAGGGGGGTAGGAGGGTGCGCTGAGGAGGCTTGTCTCCTCTCGCGGTCAGGAGGCACGCCATGTCCACAGCCCCTCAAGACGTCCACACCCTCGTGGTCGGTGCCGGCATGAGCGGCCTCGGCTACGCCGCCTTCACGAGCGCCGATGAGGTGCTCGTGCTCGAAGCCGACAGCGACGTCGGCGGCTACTGCAAGACGGTGTGTCAGGACGGCTTCACCTGGGATTACTCGGGGCACTTCTTTCACTTCAAGCACGCAGCGATCGAGGGGTGGCTGCGCGAGCGGATGCCCGCGGAGGAGGTTCACACCATCGCCCGCAAGGCGTGCATCTGGTATGGCGACCGGTGGATCGACTTCCCCTTCCAGAAGAACATCCATCAGCTCCCTCAGGACGAGTTCCTGGTCTGCCTGCGCGACCTCATCGATCGCGACGACGACGCGACCCCTCCCGCGCACTTCGAGGAGCTCCTCTACCGCCGCTTCGGCCGTGGGATCGCGGAGCGCTTCTTGGTCCCCTACAACGAAAAGCTCTACGCCACCTCAATGCGTTCGCTGGACGTCGATGCGATGGGGCGCTTTTTCCCTTGGGCGGAGGCCCGTGATATCGTCCGGCACTTCGTGGAGCCCGCCGCCAGCGGCTACAACGCGACCTTCACATACCCTCGTGGGGGCGCGATTCGCTACGTCGAGGCGCTGCTGGCCGAGGTGCCCCAGGAGCGCGTACGCGGCGACGAGCCCGTGATTCGGATCGACGTTGAGCAACGCATCGCCGAGACGACGAAGGGGCGCTACCGCTACCGCCACCTGGTCAGCTCAGCTCCTTTCGATCGCTTGCTGGGCCTCTGCGGCCTGAGGGCCCCGGCTGGCACGCTGAGCGCGAACAAGGTCCTCGTGTTCAATCTCGGCTTTGACCGCAAGGGTCCGAGGGACGTCCACTGGATGTACTTCCCACAGCGGGAGATCTGCTTCTACCGAATCGGATTCTACGACAACATCTTCGATGAGAGCCGCATGAGCCTCTACGTGGAGATCGGGCTCGCTGCTGACGACGACCCGGACCCAAGCGCGAGCTTGGCGCAGGTCCTGGAGGACCTAGAAGGGGCTGGCATCGTGGCGGGGCACAAGCTGGTAGCGCACCACCACGTGGTCCTTGACCCGGCCTACGTCCACCTGTCGAGCGCGTCGATGCGCTATGTTGGCGCCACCCGCGCGAGCCTGGCGAAGGCTGGCATCCACAGCATTGGACGTTATGGCGCTTGGACCTACTGCTCGATCGAAGACAACCTCGTCGAGGCCCTGACCTTGGCTGCGGAGCTGGACTGGCTGGAGGGCCGCCCACCTCACCCCTTGGCGACGGCGCTCGGTCGCACCCCTGCCCAGCTCGCGCTCCCGGAGGCACCATGAACGCGCTCTCACCGACCCCTGAACAGGACACGGCCTCGCTACCGGTCATCGACTACAGCGACGTCCCGACGCCAGCCCCCAAGAAGCCCCCTGTAGATCCCGCGACGCTCCGACACCGCAGTCTGAGCGGCGGCGTCTGGTGGCAGCACGTGCCAGCCTACAGCGACGTCGACGAGGAGACCTTCCTCGATCACAAGTGGCAGGCCAAGCAGTCCGTCACCAGCAGCAAGCGCCTGCTGGAGACCGTGCGCGAGCTGGTGTCACCCACCTTCTATGACGACGTCGTTGAAGGATTCCGGCGTGCCCCGATGTCCGTGCGCGTGTCGCCTTACGTCATCAGCCTCATCGACTGGAACAACCCCTATGACGACCCGCTGCGCCGCCAGTTCATACCGGTTGCGTCGCGCATGCTGCCTGACCACCCAAAGCTGGACCTGGACTCACTGCACGAGCAAGCCGACGCGCCCGTGCCTGGCCTGACACACCGGTACGCGGACAAGGCCCTCTTCCTACCGCTGGACACCTGCCCCGTCTATTGCCGCTTCTGCACCCGCTCGTACGCGATCGGGCTCGACACGGAGCAGGTCGAGAAGGTCGCCTTCCGCCCGAACAGGGACCGCTGGAAGCAAGCGTTCGCGTACATCGCCAGCCGTCCGGAGCTGGAGGACATCGTCATCTCGGGTGGAGACGCCTACAACCTGCGTCCGGAATGGATCTTGGAGATCGGGCACACCCTGCTCAGCATGCCCAACATCCGGAGGCTGCGCTGGGCTACCAAGGGGCCTGCGATCATGCCCCAGAAGATTCTCACGGACGAGGCGTGGCTCGACGCGGTCACCTCGGTGGTCGACCGCGGGCGGCGCATGGGCAAAGAGGTCGCGCTCCACACCCACTTCAACACGGCGAGAGAGATCACGACCCACTCCGCGCTGGCCATGCAGCGGCTGATGGAGCGGGGCATTACGGTGCGCAACCAGACCGTGCTCCAAGCAGGTGTCAACGACACGGTGGACAAGATGGTCGATCTTGTCCGAGGGCTCGCGTTCATCAACTGTCACCCCTACTACGTCTACATGCACGACCTGGTGCGTGGGGTCGAAGACCTCAGGACCTCGCTCGCCACGGGGCTTTGGCTCGAGAAGGAGGTACGGGGTCGCACCGCAGGCTTCATGACGCCGACCTTCGTCTGCGATGCCCCGGGTGGCGGTGGCAAACGCGCGATCCACTCCTACGAGGCCTACGTGCGAGAGACCGGCGTGAGCGTCTACACGGCCCCTGGCGTGAAGGCGAACCAGTTCTTCTTCTACTTCGACCCGCTCCATACCCTCTCCGAACGCGGCCGCGAGCGCTGGGCAGATTCCTCGTGCCACGAGGCGATTCTGGACGAAGCACGGGAGCTCGCGGCCAGCCACTTGCGGAACATGGCGCCCTGACCTGCAGCCCGCGCGGGCGTGCTTGCGCCCTCCACCGCACGAGGACGTTCATGGAAGGAAGCGTAGTGGCAGAAGAGAACGTGCCCCTGGGAACCCGGTGCTCGCTCGGGGTAGGTGGCCCAGCGCGACGCTACGTCAGCGCGCTGACCGTCGACGAAGCCGCCGATGTCCTACGCTCCTCCATGGAGGACAATGATCCTGTCCTCGTCCTCGGGGCAGGGACCAACGTGGTCATCAGCGATGACGGCTGGCCTGGCACCGTCCTCCACCTCGCCGACTACCGGCTCGACCTTCGGCGCGAACAAGGGCGCGCGCTGCTCCAGGTCGGGGCTGGGGTCGAGTGGGATGAGCTGGTGGCCTTCGCAGTCACAGAGGGCTACCAGGGTATCGAGTGCTTGAGCGGTATCCCCGGTACGGTCGGGGCTGCGCCGATCCAGAACATCGGTGCCTACGGGGCAGAGCTCAGCGAGACCTTGGTGAAGGTCGAGGTGCTGGAGCGTGCCTCCTTGGAGCGCTTGTGGCTTGACGCGAGCGCGCTGGGGTTGGGCTACCGCACCAGCCTCTTCAAGTCGGCCTGGCGCGATCGCTACCTGATCACGGCCGTAGAGCTGAGCTTGGCCATTGGGGGTCGCTGCACCCCGCGCTACGCGGAGCTGCGGGACGCGCTCGGCGGCAAGGATCGCGTCCCGCCCTCTGCTGCCCGACAGGCCGTGCTGCATCTCCGCAAGCGCAAGTCGATGCTCTTGCGACCCGAGGACCCCAACGCGCGCTCGGTGGGGTCCTTTTTTACCAACCCTTGCCTCACCCCAGAGGAGCTAGCGCTGCTCATGGGGGGTCTCACGGACGACGAAGCGGCATCTCTGCCACGCTGGCCGACGGCCGACGGTCGAACGAAGGTCGCGGCCGCCTGGCTGGTCGAACGAGCAGGCTTCGGCAAGGGCTTCACCTTGGGACATGCGGGCCTGTCCAGCGCACACTCCTTGGCGATCATCAACCGAGGCAACGCGTTGGCGAGCGACATCATCGCGCTCGCGTCCATCATTCGGCGCCAAGTGCGGCAGCGCTTCGGCGTCACGTTGGATGCCGAGCCGACCTTCCTGGGCTTTCAGCGCCCGACAGACCTCCTGCTAGGATGAGCCGACGATGAAGGACCCACACCCCCTGCCAGGTCCACAACGCACCCGATGGCGAAAGGCCGACAAGGCGGTGCGCATTATGGCCATGCTCGACGAGCTTTACCCTGAGGTCCCCATCCCCTTGGACCACAGGGACCCCTTTACGCTCCTCGTGGCGGTGCTGCTCTCAGCGCAGACGACCGACAAGAAGGTCAACCAGGTGACGCCAGCGCTTTTCGCACGCGCGGCGACGCCGGAGGCCATGGCGAAGCTCAGCGAAGAGGAGATCCACGGCCTGATCCGAGAAGTCGGTTTGGCACCGCAGAAGGCACGCGCGCTGCGGAAGACGGGGCACTTGCTGGCGACGGAGCACGGTGGCGTGGTCCCCGCCTGCTTCGATGCGCTGGAGGCGCTCCCCGGCGTGGGCCACAAGACCGCCTCGGTCGTCATGGCCCAAGCCTTCGGCGTGCCTGCCTTCCCTGTGGACACACACATCCACCGCCTCGCCGCACGCTGGGGCTTGAGCAGCGGCAAGCGCGTGGAGGACACCGAGCGTGATCTCAAGCGAATCTTCCCCCGTGCTTCGTGGAACAAGCTTCACCTCCAGATCATCACCTTCGGGCGCGAACACTGCCCCGCGCGATACCATGACCTCTCGGCGTGCCCGATCTGCTCGTGGGCTGCGTCCGCGTCCCGCATCGCTGCCGAGGCCGCCACCAATCGGCCGCGCCGGGCGACCACATAGCGCCCACCCCGGGGACCTCCCTACCCGGTCTCCGCGCAGCGCGTGCTGCATGCCGGGGCTGCTGCATTCCGGGGCTGCTGCAGACCGGGGCTGCTGCGTGCTCGTGGTGTCCCTTTGCACATCCGCACTTGCAGGGACGCTCGGAAGTGGCTACCCCTTTCTGCAGGACAGCCGAAGAGGGCTGTGGCGAAGGATCCGAGCTTGGGGAAGCGCACGTCCATCGTCCACTGACTTCGGAGGTAGCATGTCCCAGGAACTACTGCAGATGGATGAGCGGCTTGATGCGCTCGCGCCGAGGCTCGCGGCAGCGTCCTGTCGCGAGCGTGAGGTCTTTTTTCGGCAGCTGCACGAGAGCTGGGTCTATCACGAGCTCCACTTGGAGGGCATCCCGGTGGATGCAGACCGCCTCAAGCGTGCGCTCGGACGCGGTACTGGGTGCGACGCGTGCGAGGAGGCGCTGCTGCAGCGGGTGCGATCTCAAGACATGGCTGTGCGGAGCGCGCGCGCCATGGCGCGGCGGGTCGATCCCATCGAATTGGATGACCTGCTCCGGCTCCATGCCGTCCTCCTGGACGACGAAGGGTCTCCCTGGCGCACGGACGAGGGCCCCACGGAAGCCTACAAGCACAATGTGGCGCCGGCAGCGCTCGTCCGCGCAGAGGCCGCGGAGGCCTTCGCGCAGCTGCACCGCACCTACTATCGCGAGCACCCGATCGATCTCGCGGTCCAGCTACACTACGACCTTACCCAGGTCTGGCCCTTCACCCTCGCCTCCGCAGCGACGGCCCGCCTCGCGGCCAACACCGTGCTCTTGCACCATGGCTACCCGCCCTTGATTGTCCGAGCGCAAGAGCGCCACCCCTACTACCACGCCCTGCATTACGACATCCGGCGTCTGCGCGAGCTGATGGTCGCCGCCTACGATGAGCAGCTTCGCCTGCGGGAGCGCACCTTCCGGCAGGCTCTCGTCGAACCTCACCGGCTGCTCCGCGCATCGTAGGGCTGTGCACGGCGGAACCTTGCTGAGGCCCGCCGCGCACACTAGGCTCAGGGGCACCCGAGAAGGACGCCTGCACCATGGGCTGATGCCTCACTCACCGCGCGGAAGGACATGTCACTCCCCACC
>ERZ869909.665-NODE-665-length-35748-cov-8.817022_pt1 | contig 35748 bp, 37 predicted proteins | sample MGYA00520892_ERZ869909 | MGnify/ENA primary metagenome ERZ869909 (study PRJEB32215, sample SAMEA104723947) | bioreactor metagenome | biome: bioreactor; feature: anaerobic bioreactor; material: water | place: China | collected 2015-03-12 ...
CCTATGGATCACCACGGCGCTGCGCGCCTCGTGATGACATTGAGTGGCGTGATGACATTGAGCGAGCCGGGGAGGGGCGCCGAGCTGAACTCAGAGCTCACCCCATCCGTCATGGCGAGGCGCAAAGCGCCGCGGCCATCCAAGCGGCCTATGGATCACCACGGCGCTGCGCGCCTCGTGATGACATTGAGTGGCGTGATGACATTGAGCGAGCCGGGGAGGGGGGGGCGAGCTGAACTCAGATCCCCTGCGGCAACTGTTCCAAAATCCCCGGGGTGTGATACTGCCCCTCCGGCACCTGAGCACTTTCCGACAGCGGTTGAGTGACCCACTGCAGAATCTCGTGATAACGGCGAATGTTCTGCACGTAATGCACTGGCTCGTTGCCGCGCGCATAACCATAACGGGTCTGGCTGTACCACTGCTTCTTCGACAGCAGCGGCAGATGCTCTTTCACGTCAATCCAGCGATTGGGGTCGCGGCCGTTGTTGCGGGTCAGAATCCGGGCGTCGTCCAGATGGCCCAGGCCAACGTTGTAGGCGGCCAGGGCAAACCAGGTGCGATCCGGTTCGGGGATGTCGGTCGACAATTGATCACGCACCCAGACCAGATAGCGGGCGCCGCCAAAGATGCTCTGCTTGGGGTCGACCCGGTTGGTTACCCCAACAAACTTGGCAGTCGGCAGGGTCAGCATCATCAGCCCGCGTACCCCGGTCGGCGAGCGTGCCTCCGGGTCCCACAGCGATTCCTGATAACCCATGGCCGCCAGCAGGCGCCAGTCCAGGCTGTACTGATCGCCGGCCTGACGAAACCAGGTTTCATAGCGGGGCAGGCGCTGCAGCATGTGTCGGGCGAAGGCCCGGGCGCCAACGTAGTCGAGCACATCCGCATGGCCGTAGAAACGCTCGATCAACTGATCCAGGGTACCGTCGGCGCGAATGTCGGTAAAAAACCGCTCAACCGCCTTGAGCAGACTGTCGTCATTGTCGCGCGGCAGAGCCCAGGCCAGGCCACGGGGCTCGCTCAGGTCAAAGCCGACCCTTACCGCCGGGTAGAAAGCCTGGTTGACCACCAGTTCGTTGGAATAGAGCACCGCGTAATCGATCTCGTCGTCATTGACCAGACGCAGCAGGTCAACCACTTCAACCGAGTCGGACTCCTCAAACACCAGCTCCGGGTTATCCAGTTGCAGGTTGCGCAACTGATCGGCCAGGCTACTGCCCTTGAGCACCATGATCCGTTTGCCATACAGGTCATCCAGCCCCCGAGGCTGGCGGTTGCCACGGCGATAGACCACCTGCGGTGTGGCCTCCAGATAGGTGCTGGAGTAACGGGCCTGATCCAGCCGTTCGGGGTTGATCGCCAGCCCGGCGGCGGCCAGGTGGGCGTTCTTGCCGTCAAGCTGCTGGTAGATCTCATCAAGGGTGCCGATGGCGGTCATTTCCAGCTTCACCCCCAGGCTCTCGGCAAAGCGCCTGCTCAGCTCGTATTCCAGCCCGGTATCGCCATGGCGATCCTGGTAGAAGGTGGTAGGCGTATTGCGGGTCAGCACCTTCAAGGTGCCTTCGGAACGGATCTGCTCCAAGCGGTCTGGTTTATCACAGCCACTGAGCAGAGTGCTTCCCAGCCCCAGAATCAGGGCCAGCAGCAGGGGGGAGCGGAATGTACGTCGATGCATGGCGCCAGTATAGGCAAAAGCGCCGGCCGGCAATAGCTTGACCGGGCGCTGAAAAGCTACCGGATGTTGGCAAAGCATGCGGCTGATGGCTTCCCCCTGGCGCTTGGGGTATCCTATGCGCCTTCCATTTTTTCCAAGGATGCGTGAACTCGATTCTCTGCATCCCCCCATTCCGAACCGAGGCCGTTACCGACATGCATAGCCTGCGTGGAGCCCCAGCCCTTTCCGTTTTCCGCCGCAATAAACTGCTCGCCCGTGTGCAGGCCAAAGTGCCAGGGGTTACCGGGCTGTATGCCGAATTCATGCACTTTGCCGACCTGTCAGCGGCGCTCGACAGCGATCAACAGGCTGTCCTTGAACGGCTGCTCAGCTATGGCCCCTCGGTACCGGTGGAAGAACCCAATGGTGCTTTGCTGTTGGTAGTACCGCGCTTTGGCACCATCTCGCCGTGGTCGAGCAAGGCCAGCGATATTGCCCATAACTGTGGCCTGGGTGTAATCAAGCGGCTGGAGCGCGGCATTGCCTATTACGTCAGCGGTGAGCTGAGCAGCGAGGAACTGGCTAAGGTCAAGGCGCTGCTGCACGACCGCATGACCGAACTGGTACTGGATCAGGTCGAAGACGCCGCCAGCCTGTTCGCCCATACCGAACCCAAGCCGTTCAATCGGGTCGACATTCTCGGCGGTGGTCGCGCTGCGCTGGAGCAGGCCAACGTCGAACTGGGCCTGGCCCTGGCCGAGGACGAAATCGACTATCTGGTACAGAGCTTCACTGAACTCAAGCGCAACCCCAGCGACGTTGAGCTGATGATGTTCGCCCAGGCCAACTCCGAGCACTGCCGGCACAAGATTTTTAACGCCAGTTGGGATATCGACGGTCAGGCCCAGGACAAGAGCCTGTTCGGCATGATCAAGAACACCCATGAGATGCACCGCGAAGGCGTGCTGTCGGCCTACAAGGACAACGCGGCGGTGATCGAGGGCTTCGTAGCCGGGCGTTTCTTCCCGCAGCCCGACAGCCGTGAATACCGTGCGGTTGAAGAGCCGGTCCACATTCTGATGAAGGTGGAAACCCACAACCACCCGACCGCCATTGCGCCGTTCCCCGGCGCTTCCACCGGCTCCGGTGGCGAGATCCGTGACGAAGGCGCAACCGGTCGGGGCGGCAAGCCCAAGGCTGGTCTGAGCGGCTTTACCGTGTCCAACCTGCGAATTCCCGGCTTCGAGCAGCCCTGGGAAGAAGACAACGGCAAGCCCGGGCGCATCGTCACCCCGCTGCAGATCATGATCGACGGCCCGCTCGGCGGCGCCGCCTTCAACAACGAATTCGGCCGGCCGAACCTGACCGGCTACTTCCGTACCTTCGAGCAGACCGTGCAGTCCCCGCGCGGCCCGGAAGTACGTGGCTACCACAAGCCGATCATGATTGCCGGCGGCATGGGCAACATCCGCGCCAATCATGTGGAAAAGGACGAGATCCCGGTCGGCGCCAAGCTGATCGTGCTCGGCGGCCCGGCCATGCTGATCGGCCTGGGCGGCGGTGCAGCCTCGTCGATGGCCACCGGCGCCAGTGCCGAAGACCTCGACTTTGCCTCAGTACAGCGCGACAACCCGGAAATGGAACGCCGCTGCCAGGAAGTGATCGACCGCTGCTGGCAACTGGGCGAGAAGAACCCGATCAAGTTTATCCACGACGTAGGTGCCGGCGGCCTGTCCAACGCCTTCCCGGAGCTGGTCAACGATGGCGAGCGCGGCGGGCGTTTCGAGCTGCGTAATATCCCCAACGACGAGCCGGGCATGAGCCCGCTGGAAATCTGGTCGAACGAATCCCAGGAGCGCTACGTGCTGGCGGTTGACGCCGCCGATTTCGAGCGCTTCCAGGCCATCTGCGAGCGCGAGCGCTGCCCGTTCGCGGTGGTTGGCGAGGCCACCGAAGAGCGTCACCTGCTGCTCAATGACACGCATTTCGACAACCAGCCGGTCGATATGCCGCTGTCAGTCCTGCTCGGCAAGCCGCCGCGCATGCACCGTAGTGTTGAACGCGAGGCCGAGCCGAGCGACGACTTCCAGCCGGACATGAGCCTGGAAGAAGCCGCCCTGCGTGTACTGCGCCTGCCGGCCGTGGCCAGCAAAAACTTCCTGATCACCATCGGCGACCGCTCGATCACCGGCCTGGTGGCCCGCGACCAGATGGTTGGCCCCTGGCAGGTACCGGTCGCCGACTGCGCCGTGACCGCTACCAGCTTCGATGTGAATACCGGCGAAGCCATGGCAATGGGCGAGCGCACTCCGCTGGCCCTGCTCGATTCCCCGGCTTCCGGGCGCATGGCCGTCGCTGAAACCGTCACCAACCTGGCGGCGGCGCGGATCGAAAAACTGTCTGACATCAAACTGTCGGCCAACTGGATGGCCGCTGCCGGCCACCCCGGTGAAGATGCCCGCCTGTACGACACGGTCAAGGCCGTGGGCATGGAGCTGTGCCCGCAGCTGGGCATTACCATCCCGGTGGGCAAGGACTCGATGTCGATGAAGACCCGCTGGAACGATGCTGGCGAAGACAAAAGCGTTACTTCGCCGATGTCACTGATCGTCACCGGCTTTGCCCCGGTGCAGAACGTGCGCGCCACTCTGACCCCGCAACTGCGGCTGGACAAGGGCGAGTCCGACCTGATCCTGATCGACCTTGGCCGTGGCCAGAACCGCCTTGGCGGCTCGGCGCTGGCTCAGGTCTACAACCGTATTGGCCAGACCGGCCCGGACCTGGACGACGCCGAAGACCTCAAGGCCTTCTTTGCCGTGATTCAAGGGCTGAATCAGGACGAACTGCTGCTGGCTTACCACGACCGCTCCGACGGTGGCCTGCTTGCCACCCTGGCGGAAATGGCCTTTGCCGGCCGCTGTGGCCTGGATATCAGCCTTGATGTGCTGGCCGACAACGCCGCACAACTGGCAGGCGTACTGTTCAACGAAGAGCTGGGCGCGGTGATCCAGGTACGTCAGGCCGACACCGAAGCGGTGCTGGCGCAACTGTCCGCCGCCGGCCTGGGCGACTGCAGCGCCGTGATCGGCCAGCCGCAGAGCGAGCAGACCCTGAACTTCAGCTTCAACGGCGACGCTGTACTCAGCGGCAGCCGCGCCGCCTGGCAACAGGCCTGGAGCGAAACCAGCTGGCAGATCCAGCGCCTGCGCGACAACGCCGAGTGCGCCGATCAGGAGTTCGAAGCCCTGGCCGACGACGCCAACCCGGGTCTGAGCACGCTGCTCAGCTTTGACGTCAATGAGGACATCGCCGCGCCCTACATCAACACCGGCATTCGCCCGCAGGTGGCAATTTTGCGCGAGCAGGGCGTCAACGGTCAGGTGGAAATGGCGGCTGCCTTCACCCGTGCCGGATTCACCGCCATCGACGTACACATGAGCGATATTCTCGCCGGCCGCGTCGATCTGGCCGAATTCCGCGGGCTGGTCGCCTGTGGTGGCTTCTCCTACGGTGACGTACTTGGCGCCGGCGAAGGCTGGGCCAAGTCGATCCTGTTCAACGCCCAGGCCCGCGAAGCCTTCAGCGCCTTCTTCCAGCGCCCGGACACCTTCGCCCTTGGTGTCTGCAACGGTTGCCAGATGCTTTCCAACCTGCGCGAACTGATCCCTGGTAGCGATCACTGGCCGCACTTTGTGCGCAACCGTTCCGAGCAGTTTGAGGCCCGGGTAGCCATGGTCGAAGTTCAGGCCTCACCGTCGATCTTCCTCAGCGGCATGGTCGGCTCGCGCCTGCCGATCGCCATCGCCCACGGCGAAGGGCACGCCGAGTTTGCCGACAGCAGCGCCGTCGACGCCTGCGAAGCCAGCAACAGCGTCGCCCTGCGTTACATCGACAACCGTGGCCGTATGACCGAACGCTACCCCGCCAACCCCAACGGCTCGCCGCACGGCATCACCGGCCTGACCACTCGCGATGGCCGTGTCACCATCATGATGCCGCACCCCGAGCGGGTCTTCCGCGCCGTCCAGAACTCCTGGCGTCCTGACGACTGGAACGAAGACGGCGGCTGGATGCGCATGTTCCGCAACGCCCGCGCCTGGGTCGGCTAACCCCAACCGAACCCCTCCGGCCAGCCCGGAGGGGGGCAGTCCTGTCCTCTCTTTCCTCTGCCAGTCGGCTGCCTTAAATCTTGTGCAACCCTCTGCCATGAACGCACCCTCCCGGGAAGTTCGAGCACCCGCTCGAACAAAGCCCGGCACAGCCGGGCCCCCTTCACGAGGCCTGACAAAAAACACTTGGCTCTGGCCACTGGCCTGCATTATCTTGATCAAAGCAAGGGAATGCCAGCCAACCCTGCCTCCCGGCACGGACAGCCGCCATTCCCCATAAACTCACCGGCCATGCCCGCCACGCAAGGGTAGGGCGGTAGCGTGCCTGAGGTCGAAGGTTTAACTCGGTGGGGCCAATTTTCCCGTTCAAATGCTCACAGGCCTATGAAGCCGATAGCTTTTACATTTTGACGATGAAAGGTGCAGGCAACGGCCATGAGACTTCTTTGCCGCTTGCGGTCAAAGTAAAAGGTGAGCTTACTGGTAGCATATTTTCATATGCCAACCAATTGGCTTAATGTCAGTGTGGAGGCGAGCTACGGTGACGACTTCTGTACTGGGCTTGTAGGAAAGCTCGGCCTGTAACAAGCGGCACCGCAGTAACCGCTTTTCCGCCGCTCTGCGGCTATAAATCGGCACGTGTGCCGGGCGTTACTCATAAAGAATGAGGTCTATAGCTTGGGGGAATTCAGCAGTTCAATTTCAAAGCGATTTCAGCATACTCGTATTCAACAGGGGTATTGCTTGATCTGCGGGGAGTTTGGAAAGCTAACCCAAGACCATGTTCCACCTCAGGGCAGCATCACTATTAGTAAGGTGGAACAGCGCCACTTGGTTGAGGTCATTGGACAAGGGGTCAGCCACGTTAGAGGTGTTGTCTCTCCAAATGGAAGCAAGTTTAAAACGATATGTTCGCATTGCAACAGTTTCCATTTAGGGCGAAATGACGGTGAAGTTGCAAGGGTCAATCGAGACTTTACGCAAAAAATCCAAGAATATTTTGGCAACATCAATACAATTTACAGGAGTGTAACTGCAGATGTTGATGCAGTAAAATATGCAAGAGCTATGGCTGGCCACATACTTTCTGCTACATCAGTAGAGGAATGTAAGCGCGCCCCTGAGCCGTCCGCGTACTATGATCCGATTAAGGAATTCGTGCTCGGGGATGATCAAGCGTTGGATCATTCGCATGATATCTACTATTGGTTTTATCCATTTTCTCGGCATTTCAGTGCGAAATTGGTCACCTTTCGAAATGCAGGCCACACCTCGGTGTTGAGCATCCTTAGTTTTTTTCCGATTGCTTTTATGTTAACCAAGAAAAATAAAGGTGCGTTTCCTGCTCACGCCAGAAAATTACGGAAAACTCATACTAAGCTGACTCTTGATCTTTCGTCGGCTGGGATCAGATATTCAGAGTTTCCGTTCGGTGGGCTGAAAGATGATCAAATGATGGCGTTGCGCGACTCTCAGGCAATCGTCAGTTATCCGATAGGTCAGTGAGTATGTGTAACAATACGCATCACATGGATGGTTTGACGCCGCTTCGCTTGGTAAAGGACACCAGAGCGCTTCGCGTTATGTTTTACTACCAAATTCGGAGTTTGGATAATTGTCGGAACTGCTTTCACTCATCTTAGGCCTATTACTAGGCGGGATAATTGGTCATCGTCTTGCTCTGGGACGTGATAAGCGTAAGGAATTTAATCAGGTAGCGGCACCTATATACGAGCGCCTGATCCAGGCTGAGGAGCAGGCACTTAACGGGCATGTGTGGGCTGCATGTAGTGAAGCCGATATGTCGCGGCTAAAGCCGCACCTGACTAGGCGGGAGCGAAGGAAATTAGAATCGCTTATTGAGGATTATCGCGAGGCAGCACGTTTGGCCCACACTAGCGAGGGAAAAAATCCTTGGGAGGGGGCTGAGCCCATTCAAGAAGAATTCTACAGAGTAGTTCGTGCATTGAGAAAGCTTCAAAAACTGTTGAGGCTCCGTTGACTACTATTTACGCGCCGCTTCAACATGGGACTTTGGAAATATAACCAGTGCAGGCATAGCGACGCCCATTACATTGCGCCTTCGGCTCCATTCCATGGGCGCGCATGCTGCAAGCGTTATGCAACCAAGCGAGTAATTAAGTGAAAATAACAAGACATTGTCCGCAATGCTTGAACGATAAATTTGATTCTACCGGTTTGTCTGTTGTTAGCATTGAGGTTTCTGATTTTGTTCTAGATGACTCTGGAATAATTCCTTTAGAATGCGAAAACGGGCATAAGTATGCATTTGTTTTCTGTTCTGCAAAATTCGAATTGCTATTTGATGTGGGAATGAAGGCTTTGGTGGATGGGTATCCTCGAGAAGCTGTTTCATCATTTGCAGCATCTCTTGAGCGGTTTTATGAATTTTACATAGGCTATATATTGGAAAAAGAAGGCGTTTCTCGAGGTGTATTTGAGTCGTCGTGGAAAAAAGTTTCTAACCAGTCAGAAAGACAGCTAGGAGCTTACATTTTTCTATATACCTTAATTGAAGGTTCCACCCCTAATTTGCTATCGAGTAATGAGTCTGGCTTTCGAAATAAGGTGATCCATAAAGGGTATATCCCTACCACTAAAGAAGCAGAAGAATTTGGTAGGTCTATATATGATCTGATTTTAGGTGTAGTTGTTAATCTAGAGAAAAATGATTCTAACGGGCTGCTAAAATATCATCAGCTCCAAGCTCCAAAAGCAAATGGATTTAATTGGGTTGTCAATCACTCTTCAAATGCAATTAACATAAGCAGAACAAGAAACGGAACATGCAATTTCGGCTTTGAAAATATAAAGCAGTATTTTAAATAATGGCATAACAAAAAGCTGCACGATGACATATATTGCTACGCTCGTTTTGTGTATGTCGCGGTGCTCCATTTTACACAAAAACGCTCTCCGCAATATATGCAGGTGAGCTTGGCGTTAAATTTACTGGAGGAGACTTTGACTAAAGATGAATTTGATGAACTATATCTATTTCTTCGTCAGGAGGTTTCTGCCGCTGGGCTAAGTCAAGTAGATCAAGTTATTGACATGGAATTTACCCGTAACCTAGACGGCAAAGAGTCAGTTGAAAGATATACTGAGTGCTTGTTGAAGATGCTGAAAGAGCGAAATTCTAAAATTGGTGACTCTATACTCGACCTCCTCAATTACTCTATTAATACCAAATCGGGAAAACCAATCAAAGACATTGAAGTGTTATTTTCCCAAGAAGAATCTAAGCGTTACAGCAAACAATCTGAAAATATTCGCAAAGGCAAAGACTATTCAGACTTAATATCAAGAATAGAGATCTTTAATTACAAGCTCTCTCAAGCTCCAGAAAACACACCAAGAGGGCCAAACAATGGACCTGGCTTCCCTTAAAAATGAGATAGTTAACATGCTTCAAGAAAGTGTTGGGGCATCTGAATACTCGGATTATCAAGTCATAAAGGACGATGAGAAAGCTGGAAAGCTTTACGAAGCATATGTATTAGCCTCAGTTTGCAGTTCTTTGAAGAATAAGGAAGGTTTACGACTAGAGCTAAGCGTTGGCGAGAAAATCTACCTGAAGCGTGGGACAGGGCCAATAAATAGGGCTTACCCCTGCATAGAGGCGTATCGCGATGATGAGTTGGTGGCTGAAATTTGGACTGACGTGTGCTTTATATCTCAGAGTTACTTAAGGACCTCGAAATATTTACGATCAACAACACCTCAGTATGGTGACTATCATGAGCTGGATATCCTTATGGTCGAACCGAACGTAGATTCTTACCCACTACCAGAACAAATCTGGTTAGGTGTCGAGTGTAAAAATACCGGAATGAGGAAGGGCATATTAAAAGAAATACTAGGCATCAGAAGAGAATTGAGTTTTATCAGCGAGTCAAGAAACACAAAGTTCAAAAAGTGGCCTCAAACCGAAGCGAGGTCTAATCCTCCTTGTTGTTTAATGCTCTACTCAAGTGATGAGGCAGTTGAAAAGTATAGAGATTCCGGTAATTTTTACGACATTAAGTTCATACATCAAGAAATAGAATGAAATTTAACAAACAAAGTCAGCGGATGCTTCGCACTGCTGCTTTGGACGTTAAAACCTATGAATATTCCATCGCCATTTGAAGGACTTTATATTGAAAAAGAGCTTGTTTGTGAGTTCTTTGCAACGTTTTCTCGGTTGGAATTTGCGCTCAAAGAGTTAGGCTATAGTAGAAATGAGCGTGGAGTCGTTTCACCAGCTTGGTGGCGTTTCTCGGAAGGAATAGCCGAAAACGTGCATATTGAAATCGGTTCCGAATTGGATGGGGCAATCAATTTCTTATGTAATGAACCTCCAATGGTTCAGATCAGTGCACAAGAGTGGCAACCCCGAGATCTTCACGGTGAAAAGGAAATTGAAAGAGCTATCGATGCTGCGTGCAGGGTTCGTCATAATTTATTCCACGGGGGTAAACATACACCTCATTCACCTCCGGGAAGAGATCAGAGGCTAGTAGAGTCTGCGCAAATGGTTCTTCTCGCCTGTGTAGAGGCCTGCCCACGATTGCGGGAGGTCTATGTGCAAAACCGGTTTTAACAAGCGCAGTCACGGCGATGTCTTTTCCGTTGCGACTTCGCCTCCACTGCAAAGCCACGCGTGCTGCGGGCGTTATGTTTTAGGAAGCCTCATGCATCGATGCAAATTGTGTGATGAAGAACGTGAATTGCAGAAAAGCCATGTTATCCCCAGATTTATATATAAGTACATGCTGGGCATAACAAACAACAACTTAACGCAATTTGATGGACAAAAAAATCTTTGGCAAAAGTCCAATAGACAACTCAAAAAAGAACTGTTTTGCTCAGAATGCGAACAATTGCTTGGTAAAAATGAAACTACATTTTCGTTAATCTTCAAGGAAATAAACAGCAACTCCAATAGGGAGGGGTTGGTTTGTGGTGAGTTAGGCTCTCAAGCAATCAAGGATATTGAACTGAAAGGAATTACTAAGCAACAAATAAGCACTTTTCTTGAAAACAATCTTCTATACAGTCAATTATCAAATTTAGAGTATTTTGCAATATCGTATATTTATAGGGAGATATTAAATAATTCGTACAACATTCCTGAAAAAGAGATAACAAAGTTAAGGCGTTTCTTGCTGAAGCAAGATGATTTAGCATTTATGCTTCACATAAGGTTGCATGATTCAACACCAAGCTTTAATTTGTTTTCTACGGCAATCGTCCTTGATGGATTGGAGGATTGGAAACATTATGTGTTTTATTTACCAAATATGCAGTTCCATGTAGCCCTACGCGTTGGCGGTACACCTGAACATATGGCTAAGACATTGATCATTCCCTCAAATTTCTTTAATGACGAGCTAAGTTCAATTGAGTTATTAAGGAAGTTTCAGAAGGGATCTAGGGTTGCAAGCAACTTAAAACATAACAAGTAAATCCAGGTGACGCCTTCGGCGCACCTGATTTAGGCGTTATGCGTAAGAAGAACAAACATGGAAATTTGCATTTTTGGCCAACTTGTTAAGGTGACTATGGATACTCTGATTTCTTTTTCTGCACTATTGGTGTCGATAATAGCGTTCGTTACTTCGATTTATTTTTGGAAAAGGTCTTTTCGGCCAATAGTCACAGCAATGGTTAAGACACATGCTGCTGGAAACATGGGGACAGCATTTGATCTTGAAATCCTCAACTCAGGGTCGCTACCGGCCAAGAACATTCGTCTATATGCAGAACCTGAAAAAGTAGAACCTGCACTTGGAAGCGACGCGAGTCAAGAAAATAGAAACCGATGGCTTTGTTGCTTTGAGCCTAAAAACGCAATTGCCATTTTGCATAACAATGAAAAAATTCGTTGTTCCTTTGGTATGTCCCGTGAAAATGATCAAGGCTTTTGGAAATACAAAGCAACGATTCCAATAACAATTAAATATGAAGGTTGGTTCGGTAAGGTATACACACAAACTCAGGTTGTCCAAATAATTGATAGCGATAGCTTTACTGGATTTTCATGGGGTTGAAAGCGCATAACAATGCCGTAAACTCGGACGCATTTTTCGTTCGCTACGCTCACTACCAATGTGCCGGTTACGGCTGGCGTTAGAGTTAATTATGCACATAGCAATCGATGATACGTATGGACCTGAAGTAGAAACGGAATCCGAGTTCGTCTCCGGTCAGCGAAGGACACATGTGGCAGTAGCATTTGAAGAACATGAGGTTGTTAATATACGCCAACAGATAGAGGGCTGTTTGGAAGAAGTGGGCCACTCTATGGGGGTGGAAGCAGACGAATTTCATTTTGTGGATATCTATAATAGAAATTCACCTTGGGATCGTCTGGGAGACCATATGAATCTCAGGCTATTCGAATTTTTTGCTAATATTTATTCCCAGTACCGTTGGCCGGTCATTATCCAAACTATTGACGATCGAACACTGAAAGATCATGGCATTCAAGCGATTCGCGCTGAGGTTGACGGCCTGCAATTAGAAAATCCTGCAGATCTTTCCCTCTTATTCTTGTTATTTAAAATCAAGAAGAAGATAAGGACTTCCGATACAGAGATAACGATAATTGTAGATGAAGGAAAAAAGAAGGCTGGGTCATCTATTAGTCCGAAAATCTTTCAAAACTGGCAAAGAAAAGTGTCTGGCGTCTATGCCTCTTCAAAAGAAGAACCATTGCTGCAGCTAGCCGACTTTTTGGCCTTCTGTATAAACCGATGTACACATCTAATGATGAAAAATAAAAGAACTGAAGTCGATAATTGGTTTCTAGAGCTCGTCGGGGGGATGGATATAAATAGCGACGACTTTAAAAGGGTAAAAGCGAGTAAGCATTTCACAGTAAACGATTTTGATGACTTGCATAGAGCAGATAGAGCTGAGAAGGGCTTGGGCAACTCTAACCAGTGAATCAAGCCGACCGGTTTTCCGCTGCCGCTCCAAATCGGCGGCTTATTCAAGGCGTTAGGCAAAATTGAATCTTAGGAGCCTGAATGGAAAATCGTGTTCCCCTGCCGACGGATAATATTTACAAGTTCTATGCCTTATTCGGCCTTTTACTGATTATTTTCTCAATCGGCGCAATGGTTTATGTGAACCAATCGACCAATGACTTAGTTTTCGATGTGGCCGTCGAATACGAAACGTTGAAAGCTGACCCAGTTCGCTCTGTGGCAGATGAGGCTCGATTTATGCTACTGGAAAGGAAACTCGAAATTGCAGGGCTAAACAAGAAGACATTCATGCTGTGTCTTGCGGCGCTCTTCGTTGGAGGGGGCTTTATGGTTTTGTATGGATTTAGGAAATGGCATACCGAAGTCCAGCCTGTGCAAGATGAAATTGCAAGGCTGAGTCTCCTGAAGCTAAGACGAGAAGTCAGGGAAGACGGTGATGCCTAACCATCGCAGGCACAGCGACGGATTTTTCGTTGCGGCTTCGCCTTCACTACAAAGCCGCGCGTGCTGCGGGCGTTAGGCAGTAAGTAGCACTTCGAAGATCCAAATAAACAGGGGTAATATGACCAATTTCGTTATGGGCGTTCTCTCAAGCATTTTGGCCACAGGTTTGATTGCCTTAGTGGTTAAATGGGGTTGGCCAACTTTTAAAGATAGGTGCTTGTACAATGGTATTCGCGTCGCAGGGTCATGGGATATTACGGAAGTACGAAATGATGAGAATGTTACAGCAGGTAGAATCGAGCTAAAGCAGCGAGGACGCCTTATAACAGGCACCAGCACTCGAATAAAAACACGCGATGGTAAGACTTCGGAACGAAAGTTTCAATATCACGGCTCAATTAGCGGCAATCAGGTAACTCTGACTTTTGAGGATGCTCAAGGGGTCGGCTTTGATACCGGAACCTATGTTTTTACTGTATTAAACGATAGTAAAACGATGGTTGGTATGGCTACCTTTCATGGTAAAAAAGAGAATCAGATCGTCTCTGAGCCAAGGACCCTGATCAAGGCAGTATCTTAAAATGCCTAACAAACCGCTTAAATTCGTTCCGGCCACTAAAAGCGTGGCCTCCACCGGACTCGCTAACGCTCGCCGTTTAGCGGGGCGTTATGTCCACTGAATGAGTTGGGCACCATAAAAAGGAGAGAGAATGAGTACACATACGTCAAACCGAAAGATTACTACCGCTAAGATTAGAGAGATGAAAGGAAAAGGTAGTATTGTCTCTCTGACGGCTTACACCAAGCCAATGGCGAGCTTTATGGACCCGTATGTAGATCTCATCATTGTTGGTGATTCAACTGGAATGGTTGCATACGGGTTTGATTCAACCTTGCCTGTAACACTGGACATGATGATTGCTCATGGTGCAGCTGTTTTACGAGGAGCTGAACGGGCTTGCGTAGTTGTTGACATGCCCTTCGGGTCATATCAGGAGAGTAAAGAGCTGGCGTATAGAAATGCAGTCCGTGTATTGACAGAAACTGGTGCTCAGGCGGTAAAGGTTGAAGGAGGATTGGAGCTTGTTGAAACAGTAGAATTTCTGACTAACAGGGGTATTCCTGTTATGCCGCACATAGGTCTACGCCCTCAGCATGCAAATACTCTTGGGGGGTTCAAGGCGCAGGGGCGAGATGACGATGCTATTGCGTTGTTGGTCAAAGAGGCACAGGCCTTTGAGTCAGCAGGCGCATTTTCGGTATTGATTGAAGGGGTTTTTGAGAAAGCTGCAAGGAAGGTTACTGAAGCTATTGCCATTCCAATAATCGGCATTGGCGCTTCTCCTGAGTGTGATGGGCAAGTGCTAGTGACTGAGGATATGCTTGGACTGTTCTCAGACTACACCCCGAAATTTGCTAAGAAATATGTAGACCTCAGCGTCCAGATCAAAGAAGTATTTGCAGCGTTCGAAAAAGAAGTAAGAGCGGGAACTTTCCCATCAGAAGAGCATTGTTTTGGTCTAAATAAGTGACATAACATAACAAGGCGCACCACTCGCTCCTGGACTTCCCCCACTCCAGTGGACACTCCTAGCCTATGATTGGACTTCCAGCGTTATAGCGCAATTTAAGTACAGCAAGATTCGGGTCGGCAGTAGTCCTTTCGCCTCCTAATATGGCATCTGTTAGGGCATGAGCCCTTTATAGAGAGCAGAGCTAGGAGGAATGATTGATGACTATACTTGCTAATAAAGTTGCTATTGTTACTGGCGCCAGCACCGGTATTGGCTACGCAACCGCGAAGCTTTTTGCGAGGGAAGGTGCTGCCGTCGTTGTGGCTGCAAGGCGACAAAAGGAGCTGGATGACCTTGCGGACTCAATCAACGCGGAAGGCGGGCAGGCACTGGCGCTAGCGGGCGATGTTGGTAATGAGGATTTTGCCAAAGCTTTGGTAGATAAGGCGATAAGTCATTTTGGCGGATTGGATATCGCTTTCAACAATGCGGCTATCCTGGGTGCCATGGGCCCTGTCCCGGAGATGTCGAAAACCGACTGGAATCAGGTTATTGCGACCAACTTAACCAGCGCATTCTTGGGCGCAAAGTACCAACTGCCCGCTATGGCAGCCCGAAAAGGAGGTTCGTTAATTTTCACCTCCACCTTCGTTGGTTACACCGCAGGTATGCCTGGCATGGCTGCCTACGCCGCCAGTAAGGCGGGTCTTATTGGGTTGACTCAAGTGCTGGCGTCAGAGCATGGGCCTCAGAATATCAGGGTCAATGCCCTTCTGCCCGGTGGTACTGATACGCCAGCGGGACGTGAATTTGCCAATACGCCAGAAGCATTGGCGTTTGTGCACAATCTGCATGCTCTCAAGCGTATGGCAACACCGGATGAAATTGCTCAATCCGCATTGTACTTGGCATCCGATGCTTCCAGTTTTACAACTGGTTCGGCGATGCTGGTAGATGGCGGTGTATCCATCAATCGTGTCTGAGAGGCCGCGCCATGTCAGACTATGACCGAATCGCAAGCGCTATGGCCTATTTGGTTGATCGGGCAATTGATCAGCCCAGCCTTGAAGAAATAGCCGCCCATGTGCATCTGAGCCCGTATCACTTTCAAAGGCTGTTTTGTCGGTGGGCGGGCACTACCCCGAAGCGCTTTCTACAGGTCCTGACATTGGAACGGGGCAAAGTGTTGCTGGAGAATTCTTATTCCTTGCTCGAGGTCTCACATGAGCTCGGGTTAAGTGGTAGTTCAAGGTTGCATGATCACTTTGTGCAATTGGAAGCAGTCACGCCAGGCGAGTATAAAAGTCGTGGCAAGCAGGTTCATATCGAGTACGGTGTACACGATACCCCGTTCGGACCTATGTTTGTTGCGGTAACCCAGCGGGGTGTTTGCCGAGCAGAGTTCATGGACTTCAACAGCATGGAAGGGTTGCTAGATAGCTTGCATAACGCCTGGCCGCTCAGTTCGATCAGAGAGAACCTCTCTTCTACGCACCAAGCTATTGATGCATTTTTTAGCAATGATGCTGCGACCAGGCATGGTCCGCTATCGCTCCATGTGGCAGGAACCAATTTCCAAATCGCTGTGTGGCGAGCTCTGTTGAAAATACCAACGGGCTCTGTGGCCAGCTATGCCGAAGTAGCCAAATCACTCGGCGCCCCCAGGTCTGCAAGGGCAGTGGGTAACGCTATTGGAGCAAATCCAGTTGCTTTACTGATCCCCTGTCACCGGGTTATACAGCAGAGTGGTGCGCTGGGGGGTTACCGCTGGGGACCAACCAAGAAGCTTATGGTGCAAACCTGGGAAAAAATGCGTGATGAGCCGGTTGCGCTATAACAATCCCATGCAGCCGGCGCTGGACGTCCCCCGATGCAGTGGAAGTCCACCCTTCGGGGCTGGGACTGCCTTTCCGCCGCTTGGCGGCTACAAGTCCGCCCCAAAGCCGGGCGTTATCTAGCTCTGGAGAGTCATGCATAGCACCGAAAGGGTTAAAGCAAAGTCTGATACCGATGCATTCGTTGGGCGGGTAGTATGGAACCCGATTAAGTCGCTTTGGTTCAATCTCCACTTATTGGCCGCAATCTTTGTGGCACCCTTTGTCGTCAGCCTCTCCTCAGTTGGTGTATTCATTCTGCTAACCGGCATTACCTTATGCTTTGGCCACTCGTTAGGGATGCACAGACTTCTGATCCACAGGTCATACGAATGCCCCAAGTGGATGGAATACCTGTTTGTATACCTTGGCACGTTGGTGGGTATGGCCGGGCCGATCGGAATGATGAAACAGCATGACATGAGGGATTGGGCGCAGCGCCAGACCCGCTGCCACGATTATCTGTTACATGGCTCCAGTATTGTGAAAGACGGATGGTGGCAACTTAACTGCGATCTAAAACTGCAAAATGAGCCTGACATCTTTATCGAGGATTGCGTCTGGTCCGATCCATTTTATCGATTCATTGAAAAAACATGGATGTGCCAACAGCTAGTACTTGCGGTGCCTCTTTATTGGTTTGGTGGCCTAAGCTGGCTGGTCTGGGGGATTTCCGTACGCATAGTTGTCTCGGTGGGCGGGCACTGGTTCATAGGCTATTTTGCACATAATCGTGGGGAGCGCACTTGGCGAGTCGATGGTGCAGCGGTACAGGGTCATAATATTCGTCTTGCCGGGCTGCTTTCTATGGGAGAGGCATGGCACAACAATCACCATGCATATCCGGGTTCGGCCATGCTTGGTTTGTACACTGATGAACCAGATCCAGGTTGGTGGGTTCTGAATGCATTACACAACTTGGGTATCGTCAAGAATATTCAATTGCCAACGGATCTTCCGCCTCGATCTGAGCTTGTTCTTGAGAGCATCGATCAGGAGAAGCGTGTAGAGCGAGTGCCTGAGGATTGTGAGATTGCCAAGTTTATTCGAGGGGATAGATAACAAAGCCATGCACGCGACAAGCGCGTGATGGTGGCTTTATGTTTGCAGACTAGAACGGAGGAGCAGATGAAATCTATTAAGGCCTCGCTCATGTTTGTCGGGGAACAGGCTGGAAAAGCCGAGGAGGCAATCAAGTTTTATACCTCTTTGTTCCCTGGTTCAGAGATCATTGATCTTCAGCGCTACGAAGCTGGCGAGCATGAGCCAGAAGGTTCTACCAAAATGGCTAGGTTTACGATAAATGGCACCGAATTTATGGCGCTGGACAGCCATCTTGACCACCAGTTTGCCTTTACACCATCCATGTCATTGTACGTTGAGTGTGAATCTATGAGCGAAATAGAGAAGGCGTTTCGGGCTCTCGCCGAAGGTGGCTCAGAGCTAATGCCTTTGGATAACTACGGTTTCAGCGAAAGATTTGGATGGTTGAATGATAGGTATGGCGTATCCTGGCAGCTCAATCTGTCGAGCCAGGGCGGTGGCAGCATCAACTCATAACCAGGCGCAGCACTACGCAGCTTCCGGCTGCCGGACGCTCGCAAGTTCGCGCCGGTGTGCGCGGCGTTAATACCTAGAGGGAACTATGTCAGCGATCGCCAAAACTCCTGAACCTCCATACTTCGCGGTGATTTTCAGCAGTCAGCGTACGGAGGGTGATGACGGGTACTCTGAAATGGCTGAACGGATGGTGGAACTGGCGTCAGAGCAGCCCGGTTTTCTGGGCATTGAGTCTGCTAGAGAGGGCGTGGGTATTACGGTGTCGTACTGGGCGAGCCTTGAGGCAATCACCAACTGGAAGAAGAATGCTGAGCATCGAGAAGCTCAGCGGCTTGGCTATCAGCAATGGTACTCAAGTTTTCGGGTTCGAGTGGCCAAGGTCGAGCGTGAGTACGGCATTTAACCAGCGGTCAACCGGACCGGTTTTACGCTGTCGCACCAAAATCCAGGCTGCCGCGTACAAGGAGTTAAATTTATGGCAAACATTGAGCATGTCCAGTACGTGAATGTTCCCCCTGCACTCGTTTACCAAGCGTTGACGACGGCGAGCGGGTTGGCTGAGGTCTGGACCCAGGATTTACAGTTCTCTGCTGAAATTGATGCGGTTAATGAGTTTCGGTTCGGCGACGAGCGTCCGACGAAGATGAAAATTACAGCGCTGATACCCGATACCAGAATGACCTGGCATTGTGTCGATTCAGACCCTGAGTGGATTGGGACTAACGTCAGTTTCGAGCTAAATGATATGGGCAACAAGACCGCTGTCACCCTGCGGCATACAGACTGGCGCGAAGTCACCGAGTTTTACCGGTTCTGTAATTATAATTGGGCGATTTTCCTGTTGAGCCTTAAGCAATACTGTGAAGGTGGGGCGGGCATTCATTACCAGGCTCGTAAATTTTAGCCTGGCAACGGCTTCAACTGGGGTCGTGAACCTCCCCGCTAAAGTGAATACCCGCCTCACAACCAGAGCCGCTCAGGGTTGAGGGCGGTTGGGGTATTTAGTAATCTCCAGCGCATCGTACAGCGGTGCCGGACTGGCCACATACTGCCCGCCTGAGTCGCGGGTATTTTTTTGACACACGGAGGTGGGGAGTTCAATGCCTTTTTTTATTCTCTCAGTGCTGATGCAGGTGGCGCTTGTCATTCATGTTGTGAAAACGGGTCGCAATACAACATGGATATGGATAATCGTGATGCTGCCACTGGCCGGGGCTATCGCTTATTTGATTCTTGAGGTTCTTCCTGGGGCTTCAAATAGCCGTACTGGGAAAAAGGCGGCGAGAAAGGTTCAGGACATCATAAATCCAGACAGGGATATCAACCGGGCGGCTAGTGACTATTCCGCAGCCGACACCGTGCAGAACTCTATGGCGCTGGCCAGGCAGTGCCTGAGCCGAAATATGTTCCAGGAGGCAAAGGGCTTATATCAGAAATGTCTGAAAGGGCCTTATGCCAACGACCCCGATTTGATGTTTGGCTTGGCGAGTGCGGAATTTGGGTTGAATGATTTCGCGGCGACCAGGAAAACGCTGGACCGGCTGATTGCGGAGAATCCCGACTACAAGAATCAAGATGCTCATCTGTTGTACGCCAGGGCGCTGGAAGGGCTGGGTGACAGGGCTGCTGCTCAGCATGAATATGAGACGCTCTACACCTATTTCACCGGGCCACAGGCCATGTTCCATTTTGCGCTGTTTCTCAAAGGCCAGGGTGAAACCGCCAGGGCTAAGGCCTTGTTCTCAGAGGTCATTGAGAAGTCGAAGAGGTCTGGCAGGCACTTCAATGAGCTGTACAAGGATTACATCAATAAAGCGAAGGCTGAGCTGTCCGGTTAATCGCGGCTAAGGAGCGAGCATGATTATTCGCGTGTTGCTGGCGGTTGTCTTTCTACTTCATGACAGAAGTCGCCATGTCTGAGCATTACGTACAGCTAGTACCCGTTGATGCGCATTTCATCCCCAGCTTGGCGGCGCAGCAGGCGGTTGTGGCGTTGTTGCGTGAGCTTTGGCCGCAGGTTGGCGAGATTGACTGCGAGGTGGCAGAGCAGGTTGTCTATCGCGATTGCGGTGAGAATTTTGAGCGCGTTGGTTGCCCGCACTGTGGCGCCGAGCTGGATATTGCCGCCTGGCATGCACTGATGGATGCCGATTATTGTGAGCAAAGCGGTGGTTTTGCGCTGGCGTCGCAGACTCTGCCCTGCTGCGCCGCAGTGGCGACAGTCAATGAGCTGGACTATGCCTGGCCTCAGGCGTTCAGCCGGTTTGCCGTGATCGCTCAGGCACCTGGCGGTTTGCTGGAGCCGGCACTGCTCACGCAGTTGGAAGCCTTGCTGGGCTGCCCGTTGCGGGTGGTCTACCGGATGTGTTGAGCCGGCCTGGCCGGTGGGCATGCTCATGGGAACCAAGTTACGAGATCAGGGACGTCGAGAGTGCCAATCATGTTGAAAAAATCCATCTGTGCGCTGCTGTTTGCTACGACCACTGCCAGCCTTACAGCCTCCGCAAGTCTGCCGCCAACGCCAATTGAGCAGGCGCCATTGCCGCACAGTGCGGTAGTGGTGTTCGATATCGACGGGACGCTGACACCGCACAATCTGTTTGTGCATGAGGCCAGACCGGGGGCGGCCGAGGTGGTCAATAGCTATGCCGCGCAGGGTTATCAGGTGATCTATGTGAGCACTCGCGTTCCGTTGTTTCAGTCTGGTTTGGTGGCCTGGCTGCACAAGCATGGTTTCGTGCCGGGGCCTGTGCATGTGGCGCAGAACTCTGCCGAACGTCGTGATCCGGTCGGGTTCAAGGCGGCGATCCTGCAGGGTTACCAACAGGCTGGCTGGACCTTGAGTTACGCCTATGGCGATTCCGCTACCGACTTCAGTGCCTACGAGCGAGCCGGGATTGCTCCGCAGCGGGTTTTTGCATTGAAGCGCCGTTTTTCCCGGCACTGCCAGCCGGGCGTCTATCGTACCTGTCTGGATGGTTGGGGCGCTCATCTGACGTTCGTCGAGCATGAAGTGCCATTGCAGGCGACGCTGCAAAAGGCTGCGGGTACGGCGCGGACCCCGGCCGGGCCGGTTCACTAGCCTGTTGCTAAATAGAGGTTGAGATGATCGTTCCCCGTTACTGGTCCGAGGCAACCCAGCGCACACGACACGCCGGGCGTTCGTTCACGCTCAAGCGATTTGGCTGGTCGGATGTCAGTGAGCAGGCGGCGCAGGCGCATGCTCGGGAGCGGGTTCAGGCGGCCCTGAGTACGTTGCAGGCTGAAGGAGATGTGCGCCGGGTAGATCACAAGATTGCCTATAACGGTGCCGAGGGCCTGCCGATTCGTGAGGAGGTGGTGGAGCAGCACGGTGACGTGGTGATCTCGCGCAACAGTTACGGGGCGCTGTGTCTGAACACTCCCGATGTGTTGTTTGCCGATGTCGATTTCGACTCGCGGCCTGGGCGAGGCCTGAGTCTGATGGTGTTTGCTGCTGTGCTCGGGGTGTCACTGTTGCTGGCCATGCTCACGGGAATGGGCTGGCTGTTGGCGTTGGGAACTGTCGTGGCGTTGTTGGGTGGCGGGCTTGTTGCACGCCGCTTGCGGGCGCTCTGGGTCCGTTTGCGGGGCGGGGTGGAGGCGCTGGCGTTGGCCCGAATTGCGGCGGTGGTACAACGGCATCCGGAGCTTAATCTGCGCATTTACCGCACGCCCCTGGGGTTGCGGGTACTGGCGATGAATGCCACTTATGCGCCTGCCAGTGACAAGGCGCAGGCGCTGCTGGCTGAGCTGGGATCTGATCCGGTTTATGCCCGGATGTGCCGTAATCAGCAATGTTTCCGCGCTCGCGTCAGCCCCAAGCCGTGGCGTATCGGGATCGAGCGGATGACGGTCACTGGCAGTTGGCCGGTTAAGCCTGAACGCCTGGCCGCGCGTCGTGCTTGGGTGGCCGCTTATGAGCGCCAGGCACTGGCTTATGCGGCCTGTCGCTTCGTCACCGAAATGGGCAGCCGCCAGGTGACGCCACGGGCCGAGCAGGTGCGCCGCCTGCATGACGGTTTGTGCCGGGTGCATGACAGTCGTTTGGAACTGGCTTGATGACGACCTGCGCCGAGCCGCCGGTGCTGGTGCTGTTACCGGGTATGGATGGCAGCGGGGACTTGTTTGCGCCGCTGACGTCGGTATTGGGCGATCAGTGTGAGCTTTTGGTTATGCGCTATCCGCCGGACCAGCCCCTGGGTTATGCAGCGTTGACGCAGTGGGTGCGAGCGCGTCTGCCTGAAGGGCGCGCTTTTGTACTGCTGGGTGAGTCGTTCTCTGGGCCGCTGGCAATCTCGCTGGCGGCGCAGCAACCACCGGGATTGTGCGCTTTGGTGTTGTGCGTCAGTTTTACCCGCAATCCCCGGCCAGGGTTGTGGGCTCTGCGCTGGCTGTTGCCGCTGCTGCCGTTCAAGGCGTTACCTGCGTGGCTGCTGTCTGCCCTGCTGTTGGGGCGCTTTGCCAACCCGGCCTTGCGGCAGGCTCTTGCCCAGGCGCTTGAACCGGTCTATGAGCGGGTGCTGCGGGCGCGGGCTGAGGCGATTCTGAGGGTCAATGTTGACCAGGAGCTGGCTCAGGTAGACGTGCCAATATTGTATTTGCGTGGTGATCATGACCGGTTGGTGCCGGGCCGTGTCAGCCAACGGCTGACGCGTATTCAGCCGGCCTTGCAGGTGGTTGGGATACAGGCGCCGCATTGCCTGCTGCAGGTGGCGCCGGTCGAAGCTGCTGCCGCCTTGGAAGATTTTTTGCGCACAGTGCCTGTGCCTTCATCTGCTACCATGGCCGACCTCTGATATTCAGCCGGCTGTTGCTGCCGAGACTGCCTGGAGTTGTCGTGCCACTGTCTGATTCCAATACCGCCAGCATTGTTTCTGCAGCCAATCCCCTGCGCGAGATCTATCGCGACCAGTGGTTGCTGGTAGTGCATAAGCCGGCGGGCCTGTTGCTGCACCGCAGCCCTATCGACCGCCATGAAACCGAGTTCGCGTTGCAGTACGCACGGGCCTTGAATGGCGGCGAGCATGTTTATCCGGTGCATCGGCTGGATCGGCCAACCTCGGGGCTGCTGGTCTTTGCCCGCGACCCAGAGACCGCCAGCATCCTGGGCAAGGCGCTGATGGCCGGAGAGGTGAGCAAGACCTATCTGGCACTGGTGCGCGGCTGGACACCGGAGGCGGGGGAGATCGATCACACGCTGCGTGAACAGGCCACCGACCGGCGCTGCAAGGATGAGCCGCAGCCACTGCGTGAAGCCTTTACCCGTTACCGGCGCCTGGCAACGACAGAAATTCCGGTGACGATCGAGCGTTATCCGGCCAGCCGTTACAGTCTGGTCGCGCTTTATCCGCAGACCGGGCGCAAGCATCAACTGCGCCGCCACATGCAGCACATCAGCCATCCGATCATCGGCGATACCAACTATGGCCGGACCCGCCACAATCACTATTTCGCTGAGCGCTTTGGTGGCAGTCGGCTGATGCTGGCTGCTACCGGGATGTGTTTTCGCCACCCGCACACGAGTCAGCAGCTGGAACTGCACGCAGCCCCTGAGGCCAGCTTTATGCAGGTGCTGTCGATCTTTACCGAGCCGTTGCCGTCGTTTGCTGAGCTGTAGGCTTTAGCTGTTCTCTTTAAGCCGCAAGGGTGTTTTTGGGTTTATTTGTTACGTTATAACAATTATTATGCTGCCCCGGTGCCATGCACCAGGTTCCGTCAGTAACCGGATGACATGTGGGGAGCATGTAGATGAACAAGACACCTTTGGCCTGGGCGGTTGCCCTGGCTACTTTGGCCAGCCCTGTGGCGCTGGCTGCCAATACCTCGGCCCTGAGCCTGCCGGATACGACCGTCAGTGCCAGTGCACTGAACAGTCGGGCGGTGGATATGACTACGCCAGCGGCCGTTTTGCAGGGTGAGGAGTGGTTCCGGCTGCGCGAAACCAATCTGGGTGACAGCCTGGAAAGCGTGCCTGGTGTGCGGGCCAGCGGATTTGGTGCCGGCGTCAGCCGCCCGGTGATCCGTGGCCTGGATGGTGCCCGGGTGCGGGTCCTGAGCGATGGGGTGGATGTGCTGGACGCTTCGACCACCAGCCCGGATCACGCGGTGACCGCCGATACCCTGCTGCTGGAGCGGGTTGAGGTACTCAAGGGGCCGGCCACTTTGCTGTACGGGGGTGGGGCGATTGGCGGGGTGGTTAACCTGATTGATCGCCGGGTGCCGACCTATGTGCCGGAGGCCGGCATTGAAGGTGATCTTGAGCTGCGTGGCAACACGGTGGCGGATGAGCGGGCGGGCGCTGTGGGCCTGACCATGGGCGCCGGGCAATTTGCCGGGCGGATTGAGGCCAGCAAGAGCAAGGCTGATCCTTACCGTATCCCTGGCCACCATTCGCGCCAGGATGGCTCGTTCAATGATACCGACTCGGCCTCGTTGGGGCTGAGCTGGGTGACTGATCGCGGCTACGTTGGCCTGGCTTACAGCCGCCAGAACCGTGAGTACGGTCTGTTGGCCCATGAGCATGCCGACTGCCATACCCATGGCCCGCGTGACTGGCATTGCGGCGGCCATGAGCACGACCATCACGACGACCATGATGATCATGACGACCACGATGATCACGACGACCACGACCACGACCACGACCACGACCACGACCACGACCACGACCACGACCATGATCATGGCAAGGCGCGGATCGACATGCAGCAACGGCGCTGGGACCTGCGCGCTGACTACCGTGATCCCTTTGCCGGGTTTGAGCGCCTGCGGGTGCGCATGGCGCATACCGACTACAAGCACAAGGAGCTGGAAGGGCATGAAGTGGGTACCCGGTTCGACAATCGGGGGAGCGAGGCTCGCGTCGAGCTGACCCATGCACCGCTGGCCGGCTGGCGCGGGGTGGTAGGTGGCCAGTTGTCGCGGCGTGATTTTGCGGCGGTAGGTGAAGAGGCCTATGTGCCGCCGACCCTGACCCACAACCGGGCGCTGTTCCTGCTTGAGGAGTATCAGTGGAACGACTGGCGCTATGAACTTGGCCTGCGCCATGAGTGGCAGGAAGTGGACGTCAAGCGCAGCAGTGAGGATGCCCGGCATCGTGGCAATTCATTGTCGGCCGGGGCGACCTGGCAGTTCCAGCCCGATTATGCGCTGTATGGCTCGCTGTCGCGTTCGCAGCGTCTGCCGACCGCCGAGGAGCTGTATGCCAATGGTCCGCATGCAGCCACCCGCACTATCGAGCTGGGCAACCCGGATCTGGACAAGGAGACTGCCTACAACGCCGAGCTGGGTTTGCGTCGCCTGACCGGCCCCTGGACCTTTGATGTCAGTGCGTATCGCAATCAGGTGTCAGACTACATCTACGCTGCCGATACCGGTCATGAGCCGGGTGCCGGCTACCGTGAGGTGGAATACCGTCAGGCCGATGCCGTACTGCGCGGTGTGGAAGGTAGTGTGCGTTGGCAGGCCACCAACAGTCTGGGGCTGACCCTGTTCGGTGACCATGTGCGTGGCAAGCTGAAGTCGGGCGGTGATCTGCCGCGGATTCCGGCTGATCGCTACGGTCTGCGCCTGGATCAGGCCTTTACTTCAAGCCTGTCCGGTCAGCTTGAAAGCTACCGGGTCCAGCGCCAGAACCGGACCGCCGAGTATGAAACCGATACCTCGGGCTACACCATGCTCAACGCCGGGCTGAGCTATCGTGGGCAGGTCAGCCCGGGCTCCAGCTACCTGCTGTTTGTCCGTGGTAACAACCTGCTGAACGAAAAGGCCCGTCAGCACAGCTCCTTTATTAAGGATGAAGTGCTGCTGCCGGGGCGGAATATGACGCTGGGCGTTCGCTACAGCTTCTAAACCGCATACCTCGCGTTGTGCTCCAGGCTCCGGGCTGCAAGACTGGTTGTTCCAGTTTGCGGCCCGGAGCCTTTTTTATGTTCAAACTCTGTTTCTATGTACCTGAGTCCCATCTGGAGGCGGTCAAGCAGGCGGTGTTCGCCGCCGGTGGTGGACGTATCGGTGACTACGATCAGTGCTGCTGGCAGGTCAGGGGGTTGGGGCAGTTCCGGCCGCTGGCCGGTAGCAATCCGTTTCTGGGCCGCCAGGGTGAGGTCGAGCAGGTCGAGGAGTGGCGGGTTGAGCTGGTCTGCACCGATGAGCTGATCAGGGCGGTGGTGGCTGCGCTGAGGCAGGCGCATCCCTATGAAGAGCCGGCCTATGATGTGTGGCGTTTGAGTGATCTGCAGGCGTTGCCGTAAGGGTCGCGCCCGCAGGGCGCTCCTACCAGTAGTGTGCTTTGGGTAGGAGCGCCCTGCGGGCGCGAAGAGGGTTATTTCTCGAACGGCACCGGTTGCGGGGTGTCGTTGTTTGACGGGGGCAGCAGCGGCATGGTGAAGCTGGGCTGCTCGCCGGTCAGGGTCTTGAGAAATGCGGTCATGTTGTCGATGTCTTCCAGTGCCAGCTCGCGGCCGAGTTGCAGTTTGGCCATCAAGTCAACGGCTTCCTCCAGCTTCCAGTAGGCACCGTCGTGGAAGTAGGGGTAGGTCAGTTCGACGTTGCGCAGGGTGGGTACCTTGAACGAGAAGCGGTCGGCATCGTTGCCGGTTACCGCAACCCGGCCCTCGGAAGGGTTGTCGGTAATGTAGGGCTGGACGATCCCCATGCGCTGGAACGAGGTGCCGCCCAGGCCCGGACCATTGTGACAGGCGGTGCAGCCGATTTCCTTGAAGGTGTTGTAGCCGGCCAGCTCCTGCTGGGTCAGGGCGCTGTCGTCACCCTTGAGCCACAGGTCGAAGCGTGAGTTGGGAGTAACCAGGGTTTCCTCGAAGACGGCGATGGCGTCGGTGACCCGCTCCAGGGTGATGTCCTCGTCGCCATAGATGCTGGCGAACTCGGCCCGGTATTGCGGAATCGAGCGCAGTACGTCCAGCGCCAGAACGTGGTTGGAGGCCATTTCCATCGGGTTGGCGATCGGGCCGGCGGCCTGTTCCTGCAAGGTGGCGGCGCGGCCATCCCAGAACTGGGCGACATTGAGGTTGGAGTTGAGGACGGTTGGCGAATTGATCGGGCCTTCCTGCCAGTTGTGGCCAATGGAGGTCGGCAGGTTGTCGCTGCCGCCCATGCTCAGGTTGTGGCACGAGTTGCAGGAAATGAAGCCCGAACGCGACAGCCGTGGGTCGAAGAACAGTTTCTTGCCCAGCTCGACCTTTTCAGGTTCGGTGATGACCGCAGGTTCGATCGGCTGCACCGGCTCGGTCGATAGGCGGTCGGCCAGCGCAGGCATGGCCAGGGTAGTGGCCAGCAGTGCGCTCACTAGCTTGATATTCATCAGGTAACTCCTCATCCGGACAGGTTGGCGTATGCTGCACAAGGCATGACTTTTTATGCCTTTAGTGTCACCTGTCGGGTAAATGAGGGTTTTGACTCATATCAATGTGGGTTGGTGGTTCAGGGGCGGATATCGACCAGAGTGCCGTCAGGAACCAGGTCCCAGAGCTCTTTCATGTCGCTGTTCTGCAGGGCGATGCAGCCATCGGTCCAGTCCAGACCCTTGTAAAACCACTCGGGGAACTCGTCGTTGATTGGCGTGCCGTGAATCATGATCATGCCGCCGGGGTCGACGCCACGATCCCAGGCGGCCATGCGGTCCTTGAGGTTGGGGTAGTCGACGTGCATGCTCAGGTTGAACTGCGGGCTTTCATGCCGCCAGTCGATGGTATAGATACCCTCGGGTGTGCGCTGATCGCCCTTTTGCTGCTTGTGTCCGATCGGGTAGCGACCGAGTGAGACCCGGTACTGGCGAATGGTTTCGCCCTGGCTGATCACTTCCAGTCGGCGCTCGGACTTGAGGATCAGGATCTTGTCGATCGGAGGAACGTCGGCCTGGGTGCTCAGGCAGGCCAGTGACAGCAGCAGGGCAAGGAACAGGCGGGGCATTGTTACGACCTTTTTCCGGGGTTGTAGCGAATGTCCTGAACGTGGACCGGGTAGTTGTGCTGCTGCCGGTCGACAAAGAACTGGCGCAGGGTTTTGCCTACGGTAGGGAAGGCTAACTGCTCCCAGGGGATCTCTGACTCATCGAACAGTTTGACTTCGAGGCTTTCTTCGCCGGCGGCGAAGTCCAGATCGCTCAGCTCGGCACGAAAGAACATGTAGACCTGATTGATATGTGGCAGGTTGAACAGCATGTAGAGCTGTTCGGCATGGACTCGGGCGCGAGCCTCTTCCCAGGTTTCGCGCAGGGCCGCCTCAATCGTGGTTTCACCATTCTCCATGAAGCCGGCCGGCAAGGTCCAGAAGCCCCGGCGCGGTTCGATGGCGCGCCGGCACAGCAGTACTTGTTGCTGGTATACCGCCAGGCAGCCGGCGACGATCCGCGGGTTCTGGTAATGCACCGTGGCGCAGGTGTCGCAGACGTAGCGCAGCCGGTCATCGCCTTCCGGGATGCGCTGGCTGACGGGTTGGCCGCATTGGCTGCAAAATCTCATGATAAGTGAACAGACCCTGACGATATCACGCTCGTTGTTTTGTCCTATCTTGCGGCCCATTTGCCGGTTGGGCAACTGGTTCCCGCCGGGGGATCATGCCATCATTGGGAAAAATGCTTTGAGGTGGTTTGCATGCTGGACCTGATGCGCAGTCGAGTGCTCGACTACCAACCCCGGCAGATCGATGTGGTCGGTCTCCCCGAGGCCGGGGTCCTGATACCTGTCACTTGTGTGCACGAACAACCGGAAATCATTCTGACGGTACGCTCCCAGCGTCTGTCTACCCACTCCGGCGAGGTGGCTTTTCCTGGTGGCCGTCGGGACCCGGGGGATGTCGATCTGTGCTACACCGCCCTGCGTGAAGCGCACGAGGAAATCGGCCTGCTGCCGGAGCTGGTCGACGTGGTTGGCCCTATGGGCAGCCTGGTGTCGCGCTACGGAATCAAGGTCACGCCCTATGTCGGGATCGTGCCTGAGGTGTTCGACCTGGCGCCCAACAGCGGTGAAATTGAGGAAGTGTTCCGGGTGCCGGTCGAGTTTTTCCTTGAGGACCAGCGCGAAATGACCCATCGCATCGATTACGAAGGGCGGAGCTGGTATGTGCCCAGCTACCGCTTCCAGGGGCACAAGATTTGGGGGCTGACTGCGCTGATGCTGGTCGAGTTGATGAACGTGGCCTTCGATGCACGGATCCCTTTGCATACCCCCTATGATAAAGAACGCTGATTGAGGAGCCGTGATGAAATACAGCCTGGGTAATGATCGGGTCGAAATGGCCGAGGACGCCTGGATCGCTGAGACTGCCGCCGTGATTGGCAAGGTTTCGCTGGCTGCCGGTGCCAACGTCTGGTTTGGCGCGGTGGTGCGTGGCGATGTCGAGCGGATCGTGATCGGTGAGCACAGCAATGTGCAGGATGGCGCTGTGCTGCATGCCGATCACGGCATCCCGTTGGTGTTGGGCAAGGGCATTACCGTTGGCCACAATGCCATGCTGCACGGCTGCGATGTCGGCGACTACAGCCTGATCGGCATCAACGCGGTGGTGCTCAACGGCGCCAAGATCGGCAAGCATTGCATCATCGGCGCCAACAGCCTGATCCCGGAGGGCAAGGAAATTCCTGATGGTTCTCTGGTGATGGGCTCGCCGGGCAAGGTGGTCAAGCAGTTGAGCGAGGCGCAGAAAAAGATGCTGGAAGCCAGTGCGGCGCATTACGTCATGAATGCCCGGCGCTTCCGCGATGAGCTCAAGGTGCAGGTTGACTGAGTCATGACAACGCCCGTCCCTTCGCCCTGTGTCTCTGTCTGTATGCTTGATGCGCAGGATATCTGCACCGGCTGCCAGCGCAGTGGTCAGGAAATCATTCAATGGGGGCGGATGAGTGACGCCGAGCGGCGCGCGGTGCTGGCGCGTTGCGAGCAGCGCGCTCGGGATCAGGGGCTGCTGTTCGAGCCTGCTTCACAACAAGGAACATCGGTATGACGCAAATTGGAACGCCACTGGCCGCCGGGGCTACCCGGGTATTGCTGCTGGGCTCGGGTGAGCTGGGCAAGGAAGTGGTGATCGAGCTGCAACGCCTGGGCTGCGAGGTGATCGCGGTGGATCGCTACGCCAATGCACCGGCCATGCAGGTCGCCCACCGCCATCATGTGATCAATATGCTCGATGGCCGCCTGTTGCGTGAGGTGATCGAGTCCGAGCAGCCCGACTATATCGTGCCGGAGATCGAGGCCATTGCCACGCCGGTGCTGCTGGAGCTGGAACAGGAAGGTTATACCGTGATCCCGACCGCCAAGGCGGCCTGGTTGACCATGGACCGGGAAGGTATTCGCCGTCTGGCCGCCGAGGAGTTGGGGCTGCCAACCTCGCCGTACCGGTTTGCCGACAGCCTGGAAGACTACCAGCGGGCGATCCGCGAGATTGGCTTGCCGTGTGTGGTCAAGCCGGTGATGAGCTCGTCGGGCAAGGGCCAGAGTCTGGTGCGCACGGCCGATCAGGTGGAGCCGGCCTGGGATTATGCCCAGGCGGGTGGTCGGGCTGGTCAGGGACGGGTGATCGTCGAGGGCTTTGTCGATTTTGATTACGAGATTACGCTGCTGACCGTGCGTCATGCCGGTGGTACCAGTTTCTGCGCGCCTATTGGTCATCGTCAGGAAGCCGGCGACTACCAGGAGTCCTGGCAGCCGCAGGCCATGAGCGAGGCCGCTTTGGCCGAGTCGCAACGGGTGGCCCGGGCGGTGACTGATGCTCTGGGTGGGCGCGGGGTGTTCGGCGTCGAGTTGTTCATCAAGGGTGATCAGGTCTGGTTCAGCGAGGTGTCACCGCGCCCGCACGATACCGGGCTGGTCACGCTGATTTCCCAGGATCTGTCCGAGTTTGCCCTGCATGCCCGGGCGATCCTCGGCTTGCCAGTACCGGCGATTCGTCAGTTCGGCCCGGCCGCCTCGGCGGTGATTCTGGTCAATGGCCAGTCGCAGGATGTGCGTTTTGGCAATCTGGACCGCGCGCTGAGTGAGGCGGATACCCAGTTGCGTCTGTTCGGTAAGCCGGAGGTCGATGGGCAGCGGCGCATGGGTGTGGCGCTGGCGCTGGATGCGGATATTGAAACGGCTCGGGCCAAGGCACTGCGCGTGGCCAATGCTGTCGAGGTCAAGCTCTGAGCCGCTGGTGGTATCTGGCTGCACCGGCATTACCGCTGCTGCTGCCGCAGGCCTTGTGGGTCAAGCGCACGGCCTTGCGCCTGCCGGACGCGGCGCAGCCATGGCAGGGCTGTGAGCAGCCGAAAGGCGCCTCGAATGTTGAGCCGCTGCGCTTGTTGCTGGTAGGTGAGTCGACCGTGGCCGGGGTTGGTGTGGCTTCACAGGCTGAAGCCCTGGCCGGTCAATTGGCCCGGCAGTTGGCGCAGGCTACCGGGCGTACCATTGAGTGGCGGGCCTGTGGCCGTAACGGCGCGCGGGCTGCTGAGTGTCGCAGTGAGTTGCTGCCGGCGGTAGCTGGTCAGTCGTGGGATCTGGTGGTGCTGGTGCTGGGCGTCAACGACACCACGCATTTGACCCCGCGCTGGCGTTGGCGGACTGAAGTCTGCGCGCTGATTACTGCCTTGGGTGCCAGTGGTGCGCAGGTACTGGTCAGCGCGGTGCCACCCCTGGGGCAGTTCCGGGCTTTGCCGCAGCCGCTACGGGCCTGGTTCGGCTTGCGGGCCGGTTTGCTGGATGCTGATCTGCGCCGGCTGGCGGCGCATAGCGGGGCAGGTTACTGCACGCTGGATATCCCCTTTCAGGCACATTACCTGGCCCGCGATGGCTATCACCCGTCCGCCGAAGGCTATCGTCTGTGGGCGGGCGGGATAGTGCGTCAATGGCTGGCGCTTGAGTCCTGATTGCCCGTTGCGGCGGCGTTGACCTGGGGATCCAGGGTTCGCTGCCAGACTCGCACGCTTTTGACCATATTGTCCTTGGTTTGCAGGATCTCCATCCGGTAGGCGCCGATACTCAGGCACACGCTGGTTTCCGGAATACTTTCCAACTGCTCGGTAATCAGGCCATTAAGGGTCTTGGGGCCGTCGGCCGGCAATTTCCACTGTAGGTGGCGGTTGATGTCGCGGATCGAGCTGGCGGCGTCGATCACGTAGCTGCCGTCGGACTGCGGGTGGATATCCTGGCTGGGCAGCAGCATGTCAGTGGTGAATTCGCCAACGATCTCTTCAAGAATATCTTCCAGGGTGACCAGCCCGATCACGTCTCCGTACTCATCGACCACAATGGCGATCCGGCGTTTCTGTTTCTGGAAGTTGAACAGCTGGGTGTGCAGCGGCGTGCTTTCAGGAATGAAATAGGGTTCCTTACAGGCGCTCACCAAAGCGTCCTTGGTCAGCTCGCCGCGGCTGAGCAGGCGGGCGATCGAACGCATGTGGACGATGCCAGTGACGTGATTGATGTCGCCCCGGTAGACAGGCAGCCGGGTGTGATGACAGTTGCGCAACTGGTTGATGATTGTGTCGATGTCGTCTTCCATATCGATGCCCACGGCTTCGTTGCGCGGCACCATGATGTCGTTGACCGTCATCTTTTCCAGATCGAGGATGCCCAGCAGCATGTTCTGGCGGCTGCGGGTGATGCCCAGCCCGGCCTCACGCACTACGGTGCGCAGTTCTTCGGTGCTGAGCTGGTCGCCGTCGGCGGCGTTCGGGTTGACCCCGAGCAGGCGCAGTAACTGATTGCTGATGACGTTGCAGACCCAGACGATCGGGTAGAGCACCTTCTGTAGCACAGCCAGAATGATGCTGACTGGAAAGGCGATCAGTTCGGGGCGCAGGGCGGCCAGGGTCTTGGGGGTAATCTCGCCGAAGATCAGGATGACGATGGTCAGGCCAAAGGTGGCAATGGCGATGCCTGCCTCGCCCCAGATTTGCACAGCGACCACGGTGGCGATCGAGGCGGCCAGGATGTTGACGATGTTGTTGCCAACCAGAATGGTGCCCAGCAGTCGGTCCGGGCGCTCCAGCAGCCGGGAGGCACGCCGGGCCGCTTTGTGGCCTTCCTTGCTCAGGTGCTTCAACCGGTAGCGGTTGAGGCTCATCATGCTGGTCTCGGAGCTGGAAAAAAACGCCGAGAGGATGATCAGCAGGCCCAGCAGAATCAGCAGTGTGCCTGTGTGGGTATCGTTCAAGGTCGGGCCTCGGACAGTGTGATCACAGCGGTAGCAGGAATTCGCGTACCAGTTTGCTGCCGAAGTAGGCCAGCATCAACAGCAGGAACCCGGCCAGGGTCCAGCGGATCGCATAGCTGCCACGCCAGCCGCGGAAATGTCGGCCCCATAGCAGAATACCGAACACTACCCAGGCCAGACAGGACAGCAGGGTCTTGTGTGCCATGCCCTGGGCCAGCATGTTGTCGAGGAACATGAAGCCCGACAACAGCGCCAGGGTCAGCAGGATTTCGCCGCACAGCAGAAACTGGAACAGCAGCCGCTCCATGGTTTGCAGTGGCGGGAAGGTGCGGATAAAGCGGGTGGGGTGCTTGTGCTTGAGCTGATATTCCTGAATGGCCAGCAGAATCGCCTGGAACGCGGCGATGGTCAGAATGCCATAGGCCAGGATCGACAGCAGCACATGCACCAGCAGGCCACTTTGTCCGGCTACCAGGGTGGTGCCGTGATTGGGAAACAGCCAGGCCAGTACGCCGGTGATCAGGGCCAGCGGGTAGAGTCCCAGCAGCAGACTGGTGACCGGTGCGCGCAGGCTCGACAATAGCGTCAGGGCAATGATCAGCCAGGCGATCAGCGAGGCGGCGTTGAAAAAGCCCAGCGACAACCCCTGGTCGGTGATCAGTTGCAGGTACAGGCTGACTGCGTGCGCCAATAGCGCAAACACACCGATGCCGCGCAGCAGGTTGGCGTTGACTGCCAGGCGTTTGCCCAGGCAGTGCATTTGATAGAGCGTACCGCCCAGGTAGAGGCTGGCGGCAAGCAGGCTGGAAGTCAGCGCTGTCATACATCCTTGAGAGTGGTTATCAACAAACCCGAAGTGTGGCACAAGCCGCGGCGCGGATAAAGCGCCTTGCTATTAACATAGGCGGTGGCGGGTTATACTTTGCCGCTTGATTGTGGCGCCGCCTGATTTCAGGGCGTGGCCGAGGAGAATTCGCCGATGTTTGAAAATCTTACCGAACGCCTGTCGCGCAGCCTGGCGGGTGTGACCGGCCGGGCCAAGCTCACCGAAGAGAATATCAAGGATACCCTGCGCGAAGTGCGCATGGCGCTGCTCGAGGCCGACGTGGCCTTGCCAGTGGTCAAGAGCTTTGTCGATCAGGTGCGTGACCGTGCGGTAGGCCAGGAGGTCAGTCGCAGCCTGTCGCCGGGTCAGGTGTTCGTCAAGATCATCAAGGCGGAGCTCGAAGCGGTCATGGGTCAGGCCGAGGGCCTGAATCTGGCGGTAACGCCGCCGGCAGTGATCCTGATGGCTGGTTTGCAGGGGGCAGGTAAGACCACCAGCGTGGCCAAGCTGGCCAAGACCCTGAGCGAGCGGCAGAAGAAAAAGGTCATGGTGGTCAGCGCCGACGTTTACCGTCCGGCCGCGATCAAGCAGCTGGAGACCCTGGCTGGCGAAGTGGGGGTGAATTTCTTCCCCTCGGACCTGAGCCAGAAGCCGGTAGCTATTGTTGAGGCGGCTCTGCGCGAGGCGAAGAGTCGGTTCATGGATGTGCTGATCGTCGATACCGCCGGTCGTCTGCATGTCGATGCCGAGATGATGGACGAGATCAAGCTGGTCCATGCTGCCGCCAAGCCAGCCGAAACCCTGTTCGTGGTCGATGCCATGACCGGTCAGGATGCGGCCAATACGGCCCAGGCCTTCAATGAGGCGTTGCCGCTGACCGGGGTAATTCTGACCAAGGTCGATGGTGATGCCCGTGGCGGTGCGGCGCTGTCGGTGCGGCATATCACCGGCAAGCCGATCAAGTTCCTTGGGGTAGGCGAGAAAACCGATGCGCTGGAGCCGTTCCATCCGGATCGGGTCGCCTCACGGATTCTGGGCATGGGCGATGTGCTCAGCCTGATTGAGCAGGCCGAGCAGAAGCTCGATAAGGACAAGGCTGACAAGCTGGCCAAGAAGCTCAAGAAGGGCAAGGGCTTCGATCTTGAGGACTTCCGCGACCAGTTGCAGCAGATGCGCAGCATGGGTGGTCTGGGTTCGATGATGGACAAGCTGCCGATGATGGGCGGCAAGATCAACGCCAGTCAGATGGAAACGGCTCAGACCCAGGCCGAGAAGCAGTTCCGTCAGATGGAGGCGATCATCAATTCGATGACGCCGGCTGAGCGGCGTAACCCTGACATCATCAGCGGCTCGCGCAAGCGCCGGATCGCGGCCGGTTCCGGTACCCAGATTCAGGATATTGGCCGGCTGATCAAGCAGCACAAGCAGATGCAGAAGATGATGAAAAAGGTCGCCGGCAAAGGTGGCATGGCCAAGCTCATGCGCGGCATGGGTGGAATGGGCGGTATGGGCGGTATGGGTGGCGGAGGTATGCTGCCGCCGGGTGGTGGTATGCCGCGCTTCTGAGTGCTGTACAGCCCTTGATCAAAAAAGAGTTT
>ERZ869909.666-NODE-666-length-35709-cov-4.650791_pt1 | contig 35709 bp, 32 predicted proteins | sample MGYA00520892_ERZ869909 | MGnify/ENA primary metagenome ERZ869909 (study PRJEB32215, sample SAMEA104723947) | bioreactor metagenome | biome: bioreactor; feature: anaerobic bioreactor; material: water | place: China | collected 2015-03-12 ...
CCCTGGGAACAGTGCAGTGCGCTATTTTACCAAGGCAGGTGGGCACTTGCTGGCGGTGCATCAGGATAAGTGGCTGGAGTTATCCTTGCAAAGCAGTGGCTATGATTGTCCGGTTTGTGGCCGTGAGTGCCATTGCTCTGCGGCGGAGATGGTGTTGGAGTTCAAATAAAAAAGGCCTCACCAATAGCGAGGCCTTTGGAATTAACAGCTAGCCATTAGAAGCGGGCACGAACACCCACCGTGATCGCACGGCCAGGTAACGGCGCATCTTCTTTAATAAAGGAGCTGTGGACGAAACCAAGCCGGTTGGTCAGGTTGGTACCGCGGACAAAGGCCGTCATTTCCACATCACTGAAATCAAAGAAGTAACTGAAGGTTGCATCCAGCAAAGTGTAACCAGCAGTACGGCTTTCTAGCGGGCTAACCCGGTTCTGACGAGCATAACGGGTTAAGCCGACTTCACCACTCCAGTTTTGGGCCTGGTAGCGGTACTCAGCGCCTAGCTTCATTGGTGGGATCCGGGGTAAATCATCGCCACCGCGTACTTTGGCTCGCACCTGATCAGCAAATAGATGCACGGACTGAGCCTGATCCAAATAGTAACCAAGTTCAAACTCAAAGCCATACAACACCGCATTATCCTGACGGTACTGCAGCACCGGGAAGCCGTGATCGCTGTGAGCATCATGGCCATGGTCGTGATCATGCCCGTGGTCGTGACCATGATCATGGTGATCACCACCCAAATCATCCATGTGTAAACCGGTATTGGCCAGGTAGATGTAGTTGTTCACCCGGTTGTAGAAGAAGTTGTAAGTCAGGCTTAGGTTGCCATCAAATTTGCGAAACGTCAGATCCAGATTATTGGCCACTTCTTTATGGAAGCGCTCACGGTTTGGCTCGATATCACCATCGTGATGATCCAGGACATAGGCTAGACCCAGCTCATAGGTGCCGGTGGCTAAATGTGCGCCATTAGCGTACAGTTCAGCAGCGCTTGGTGCCCGCTCAGAGCGACTGGCAGCCAAAGCCCAGGAGAAGCCCGGCTGGAACTCCCAAACCAGGCCTGCCGACAGACTGGTGGCGGTAAAGGTGGCTTCGACATGTTGATGATCATCATGATCGTTATGGCCGTGATCGTGGCCATGGCTGTGGTCATGATCCTGATGACCAAACTCAATGCCGTCAGCATGGTACTTCACCCGCTCCAAACGACCACCCAATTGCAAGGTCAGATCACCAAAGCGTTTTTCTTCCAATACAAACAGAGCATGACTGGTAGTTTCAGTATCCGGCGTAAAGGCCTCTTCACCCGACGCGGTGTAATCATTGCGCAGCAAGTGGTAGCCGAAAATACCGTGCCAACCAGCCAAGGGTTCATGCTCCAGCGTGATGCGGGACTCCAGCGTTTTGCTGCCAAAGAAGGTCGCTACCTGACCATCTTCAATTTCACTGTGCTTATAATCGGTGTAACCCAGGTTAAAGGCGATGGTCTCAATGCCAGCAAAGGGATCGTAATACTCACCAGCCAGGTTAAAACGGTTCTGGCGGGCTTTGGCAAAGACATCATCGTTATGGCCACCGTGGCTGTCATGATGGCCATGTCCGTGGTCGTGCCCATGGCTGTGATCATGGTCATCATGATCATCATGCCCGTGCGCATGGTCATGGCCAGGGATGCCATACTCGGAATCGGTACGCCCTGCATGAAAACCAATCAAACCGCGACTGCCAATATAGCTTAAACCAGCATTGATGCTTGTGGTTTCAACCCAGCTGTTATCGATTTCATCTTCATGCTCGCCATCGCTGTTGGTAAAATGTGGCACCTTGTAATCATCGGCGTTGCGATGCAGGCCATCCAAATGCCAGGCGATTTGATTGCGGCTGCCATCGTGGCTCATGGCCACGGTTTTTTCATCGGATACAGTGTTGTAGCGAGTTTCAACCACGGTATCGGATTGTGGACGAAGCTGACGGGGAATACGGTTATCCACCACATTCACCACGCCACCAATGGCTCCACTGCCATACAATAAGGTGGCAGGGCCACGCAATACTTCGATTTGTTCCGTCGTCAGAGCATCCGCCATAATGGCGTGATCCGGACCAATCCGGGAGACATCACCGGTATCCAGACCATTGTTTAAAATGCGCACACGCGGGCCATCCAGGCCACGGATCACCGGGCTGGAAGCAACAGGACCAAAGTAGTTGGCATGGACTCCCGGTTGTTTTTTCAAGGTTTCGCCAATGGTAGGTTCAGCGCGGCGGGATAATTGCTCACCGGATAATACGGTGACCGGGGTGGCCATATCCAGATTGTATTTATGAATGCCAGATGCCGATACAATCATCCGCTCAATCTGACCACCTGGTTGCAGGGTAATTGCCAGTGCACTGCTAGCATCGGTGACTTGCACGTACTGGCCATCAAAGCCTGGCGCACTGATGTGCAGCTCTGCATTGACCGGAGCATTTAACTGAAAGCGGCCATTGGCATCGGTGAAAATGTACTGCTGCCGGCCGTGCACATGGATGCGGGCATTTTTAACCGGTTCCCCCTGAGCATTGAGCACAGTGCCACTGACTTGCTGACTAGCCATCGCCTGTGAAGAAAAAGAGCAGGCTATCATCATGGCCAGTACTGAGGGTTTGAGAATCGACTTCGAATTGCGCATCGGGTTTCCTTCTTTCAATCGATGTTATGTTTGTGATGTTATAACATTTTACAGCTTTCTGGCTGCGCATCAAGTCTTTGGCTATTGCGCATTTGTTGAAATTGGACGAATGGCGTATTTTTCGCGTTCAGTCGACCTGGCGCCTTGCAGAGCTAGCCCACGAATACAGCGCAAGCATTTATTTGAATTGCGCTAAGCCGACAGCGTACAATGCGGCTCACATAGACATAGGCGTGATAGTAATGAGTTTTTGGTCTGAGTTTGCCTTGATAGCTGTGGTCCATTTTATGGCAGTAGCCAGCCCCGGGCCCGATTTTGCCATCGTGCTGCGTTATGCGGTTCGTTTCGGTAAGCAAGCAGCCCTGGCCGCCAGTGTCGGCATAGGGCTTGGTATTTTACTGCATGTCACTTATTCATTGGTTGGCATCGGTTTACTGATCCAAACCACGCCCTGGCTGTACCTGACTTTTAGTGTACTGGCAGCTCTTTATCTGGGCTATCTTGGTCAGCAAGCCATACGGGCGAAACCGCCGGCTGTGAGCGAGGCGCTTGCTAAAGAGCAAGTGTCAGAGCAGTTAAGTAGCAAGAAAGCGTTGCTGACAGGCTTTATTACCAATGGCTTAAACCCTAAAGCAACGTTGTTTTTTCTGTCCTTGTTTGCCGTGGTGATATCGGCAGACACACCATTTAGCTACAAGCTGGTGTATGGCGGCTATATGGCGATAGCTACCGCTTTGTGGTTTTGTTTGCTATCTTTTTTGTTAACACAAGCAAAGGTTCGAGGCTTTTTACTGTTAAAAGGCTATTGGTTCGATCGGGCGATGGGCATCGCTCTGTTGGCACTTGCTTTGCATCTGATTTGGAGCCTGATTTAAATGGTTGCATCGGTTGAATGACAACCAAAATAAAGCCGCAGAATGAAGCGGGAAGGAAAACACGATGTTGATGAATGCCAAGGTCATCAAACTGGATTTGAACTACAGCTGTGCTGAGCATCATCACTTTGCGCAGCAGCGTCACTATTTGGCGCCCTATCCGGAAGAGCCTGCCGAGCACTTTGCCCGACGAGTGTTGGCCTGGTTGCATTTGTATGAAAGTAAGCCGGTGATGGCCGGCCTTCACCGTTCTGGTAAAGATCCGGATGTTTTCATTCAGGATGAGCAGCAGCACTTTCAATTATGGGCCAGTGTTGAATTGCTGGAAGAAAAGTATCTGCGCCGGGCTTGTCACCTGGCCGATCAGGTGGTGCTTTTTTTAAACCCAGCTGAGCAGCGACAACTGTCTTCGATGCCGCATTCTGCCAAGTCCAGCAGCTGTGTGTTTCAGCCTGAGCAGCTTCAGCAACTATGTACGATGTTTCAATCCCATATGGAACTCAGTGTGTGGCGTGAAGACGACACGATTTTGCTGACCGATGGCAAGCAACATCTTGAACTCACGGTGCAGTGTCAGCACCCACACTAGCTTGTGCTTTCTTTTCTCCCGCGTCAAAAGTAGCTATAATGCCGGCCCTCGTTCAACTTGCGCTGGATTTGCGATCCAGACTGGCAAAAAAGGTTGTGTATGTACGTAGTAGCGGCACTGTATAAATTTGTTCATTTAGCTGATTATCAGCAACTCAGAGACAAAGTCTATCAATTGCTGGTAGAAAATCAGGTCAAAGGCACCTTGTTGCTGGCCGAAGAGGGCATCAACGGTACCATTTGTGGCTCCAGAGCCGGTATTGATGCCGTTCGCGCCTGGCTAGCCGCTGAAGGGCGCTTTGATGGTTTAAGTTACAAAGAGTCCACTGCCGATGAACCCGCGTTTTACCGCACCAAAGTGAAGCTTAAAAAAGAAATTGTCACCATGGGTGTCCCGAGTGTCGATCCAAAGCATATTGTCGGAACTTATGTCAAAGGTGACGATTGGAATCAGTTGATCAGTGATCCTGATACCATCGTGGTCGATACCCGCAACGATTACGAGGTAGCGATTGGTACCTTTAAAAATGCGGTGAACCCTAACACCACCTCGTTTCGCGAGTTTCCAGAGTGGGCGGCGACCAACCTAAACCCGGCGAGACACAAGAAAGTCGCCATGTTTTGTACCGGCGGCATTCGCTGCGAGAAGTCCACCGCTTATTTAAAAGAGCAGGGTTTTGAAGAGGTCTATCATCTGGATGGTGGTATTCTGAAGTATCTGGAAGAAGTACCGGCTGAACAAAGTCTGTGGCAAGGCGAGTGCTTTGTGTTCGATCAGCGTGTTGCAGTGAAACATGGCCTGGAGCAGGGCAGTTACGATCAGTGCTATGCCTGCCGTATGCCGCTGTCGCAGCACGATATGCAGTCGGAGCATTACATCAAAGGGTTAAGTTGCCCGCATTGCCACGATAAAACCACGGCAGAACAAAAAGCAGCTTTTGCAGAGCGACAAAAACAGGTCCAGCTGGCAAAACAACGGGGTGAAAAACATATCCGTGATGGTAAACTTGAGCCATAATGCAACTGTCTTTGTTTTGTCATAAAAAAGCCAGCCTTGCTGGCTTTTATTGTTCTGAGGGTTCTATGCGACATATCACTTTGCTTGGATGCACCTTTTTAATAGCCCTGTCTGGCTGCAGCCAGAGCACTCGTCATCATGAACAAGAAAGTACTGATTTGACCCTGGCTATAGCTCACATCAATGATCATCATTCCAACCTGGCTGCCAAGCAGCAAATTTCATTGCGTATCGCCGGCGAGTTTACTGATGTCGAGGTCGGTGGTTTTCCGCGGGTAGCCACTAAAATGGCTCGTTTGCAGCAACGCCATCCTGATTTATTGAAACTGCATGCCGGTGATGCTATTACCGGTGATCTGTATTACAGCTTGTTTCAGGGCGATGCAGATGCGCACCTGATGCGTGAAATTTGCTTTGATGCCTTCACCATTGGCAACCATGAGTTTGATGATGGCGATGCGCATCTGGCTGGGTTCATCCGTAACTTACAGGATGAGCAGTGCCAGACACCGGTATTATCTGCCAATGTCCGCCCAGAAGTGGGCACACCCTTGGCTCCCAATCATGATTGGGAGCTGTTTCAGCCTTATGTGATCCATGACATTGCCGGCCATCAGGTTGCTATTATTGGCCTGACTATCGCGCAGAAGACCCGGCAATCGTCGCAGCCGCTGCCAAGCACGAACTTTTTGGATGAATTGGAAACCGCCCGTTATTACATCGATAAACTGCAGCAACAAGGCATTGGTAAGATCGTATTGTTAACGCACTATGGCTATGTCAATGATATCCTGCTGGCGCAGCGTTTGCCCGGTGTGGATGTGATTGTAGGGGGCGACTCACATAGCTTACTGGGTGATTTTGCCCAGGTTGGTTTAACCGCGGATGGTGATTACCCAACCATGGTCACCAATCTTGATGGTGCGCCGGTGTGTATTGTGCAGGGGAAAGATTACGCTCAGGTAGTCGGTGAGTTAGTCGTGCACTTTCGTGGTGATGAAGTTGAACGCTGCGATGGTAGGCCACATTTACTGGTTGGCAATAATTTTAACCGCAATGGCGAGCTATTAACTGGTGCAGAACGAGCCAAAGTGCTTGATTATATCAGTGGTTCGGATGTGCTGAGTCTGGTCGAACCTGAACCAAAGCTACAGCAATTGCTGGAAAGCTATAGCACCCGCATTGATGAGTTGTCCGCCCAGCGTATTGCCTACATCCCGGAGCGTTTGTGCCGGATGGATCCGGGCGAGGCTAGGGAAGAAAGCTGCGGCCATGCCAGTCAATCCGATTTGCACTATGTGGTGAGCAAGGCATTCCTCAATCAAAGCCGGCATGCAGACATTGCGCTGCAAAATGCCGGTGGCGTTCGCACCGACTTACCTGCTGGCGAACTGAGCATCGCTCAGGTGTATCAGTTGCTGCCTTTTTCCAATACCTTGATCCATTTGCAAATGCATGGCCATGAAATCAAGCAGGTGTTGGAAGATGCCATTGAGTACTCGATTACCCCTGGAGCATCTGCCGGGGGCTACCCGCATGGCGCAGGGATCCGCTTCACGGTCGATATGACCAGGCCAGTGAACCAGCGGGTAAGTGCGCTGGAAGTGCAGCGTAATGGCAGCTGGCAACCCCTGCAGATGGATGAAAGCTATATCGTTGTAACCAACAGCTTTATTGCCTCCGGTCAGGATGGCTGGGCCACTTTTGGCAAGGTGATGGCATCGGATCGCTATCAGGATACCTACATCAATTACGCTCAGGCTTTTATTGATTTTGCCCGTGAGCAAAAGGTGCTGAGCCGGCCAGATCCCAGTTTACACAGTACCCAACGTATTACTCAGCCTTAAGTACAGACGCATCATTCGTACTATCCACGATGAATGATGCGATTTTATCGAAAGAAATGTGTTTATTTTTGCGCTATTTATCTATTTTTCCGTAGGCTAATCTTGTATTGAGTTTTTTCAATCACGGAGAATTTTATGAAAGTAGCCTTATTTAGCTCTGCTATCCTGCTAGGAGTTGCAACCAGCCTTCTGTCAGCTACCACTCAAGCCGCCGAGTATCAAATCGATACCGAAGGAGCCCATGCTTTTATTCAGTTTCGGGTCAATCACCTGGGTTACAGTTGGTTGTATGGTCGATTTAATCAATTTGAAGGCAGCTTCCATTACGATGCCAACGATCTTAGCAGTGCCCATATCGCTCTGACGATTGACACCACCAGCATTGACAGCAATCATCAGGAACGTGACCAACATCTGCGTAGTGCTGATTTTTTAAATGTCGAAGCACACCCGCAAGCGCATTTTCGTAGCAAAGAGATCAAAGCCACTGAAGATGGCCGCCTCGCCGTGCATGGTGAATTAACCTTGAATGGCATCACCAAAGCGGTGGTGATTGATGCTGAGAAAATGGGTGAGGGTACCGATCCGTGGGGTGGTTACCGTGCTGGCTTTGCTGGCACCACCAAATTCGCTTTAAAGGACTTTGGCATTAACTACGATTTGGGCCCGGCCGCAACCCATGTCTATCTGGATTTAACGGTGGAAGGGATCCGGCAATAAAGCGATTTTAATCGGGTAGCTCAATAGTAATATCACTGGTGGGGACACTGCAACAGGGCAAGAACTCACCAGGGCGGACAAAGGCAAGGGGCTCTTGCAGGTAGCGGATTTTTCCGCTGACCAAACGGCAGCGACAGGCTCCGCAGTAACCTTGCCGGCACTGGTAATGTACATCGAACTTTGCTTGCTCCAGGGCAGTCAGTAGATTGCCCTGGTTGTTGTACTCAAGAAGTGTGGCTGAGTTTACCTGCACTTTAGGCATGAAAGATCACATCAGAGATCGAAATCACCAAAGTCACCCGAGTCGACCTGATTATCAATCTGACCAACCAGGTAAGAGCTGATCTCGGCTTCCTGTGGCGCAACCTGCACGTTATCGGATACCAGCCAGGCATTGATCCAGGGGATAGGGTTTTGGGTGGTGCTGTAAATCGGTTTTAAGCCAATCGCCTGCATGCGGTTGTTGGTAATGTACTCCACATACTGGCACAGAATATCTTTGTTCAGCCCGATCATGGAGCCATCTTTGAACAAGTAAGCAGCCCAGGCTTTTTCCTGCTCGGCAGCTTTTTGGAAAATAGCGATGGCGTCTTGTTCGCACTCTTTGGCAATCTGGCCCATTTCCGGATCATCTTCACCGGCGGCGATGATATTCAGCATATGTTGGGTGCCAGTCAGATGCAGGGCTTCATCACGGGCAATCAGTTTGATGATTTTAGCGTTGCCTTCCATCAGTTCGCGCTCAGCGAAGGCGAAGCTGCAGGCAAAACTGACATAAAAACGAATGGCTTCCAGCACATTGACCGACATCAGGCAAAGGTAGAGCTTCTTTTTCAAGTCGCGCAAGCTAACACTTTTCTGTTGGCCATTGACGGTATGGTCACCACTGCCACAGAGGTTGTACAGATTAAAGGACTCAATCAGGTCATCGTAGTAACGCGTAACATCTTCCGCCCGCTCCATAATGTTCTGATTGAGCATAATGTCATCAAACACCTTGTGTGGCTCGGACGAAATATTGCGCACAATATGGGTGTAACTGCGGCTGTGAATGGTTTCACTGAAAGCCCAGGTTTCAATCCAGGTTTCCAGCTCCGGCAGAGACACCAAAGGCAGCAACGCGACATTGGGTGAACGGCCCTGCACTGAGTCAAGCAAGGTTTGGTACTTTAAATTGCTTAAGAAAATATGCTTTTCATGCTCTGGCAGATTTTGAAAGTCGATGCGGTCTTTGCTGACATCGACTTCTTCCGGGCGCCAGAAGAAAGACAGTTGCTTTTCAATCAGCTTTTCAAAGATGGGGTACTTTTGCTGATCGTAGCGGGAAACATTGACCGGATTGCCGAAGAACATCGGCTCTTTCATTTGATCATTAATCTCGCGATTAAAGGTGGTGTACGCCATGGCGTGATTCTCTTCCTAAGTCCAATAACCGAAAAAAGCGGGCTTGGTAAGCCCGCAGTACAGATTAAATCTTACAGGCGCCGCCTGCGCAGCCGTCGTCTTCCGCTTCCGGCATGTCTTCCTGCATATCCGAGGCACCATCGCGGGTGTTGTGGTAGTACAGGGTTTTTACTCCAAGCTTGTAGGCGGTTAGCAAATCTTTTAGCAACAGCTTCATCGGGACCCGGCCACCGTCGAAACGGTTTGGATCGTAATTGGTATTGGCAGAGATGGTTTGATCCACAAACTTCTGCATAATACCAACCAGCGCTAGGTAGCCATCGTTATTGGGCATATCCCACAACAGCTCGTACTGAGCTTTTAACCGTTCGTACTCTGGCACGACCTGTTTTAAAATACCGTCTTTGCTGGCTTTGACACTGACATGCCCCCGTGGTGGTTCAATCCCATTGGTGGCATTGGAAATCTGCGATGAGGTTTCCGATGGCATCAGCGCGGATAACGTGGAATTCCGTAAACCGAAGGCCATCACATCCTGACGCAACCGATCCCAATCGAGTTGCAGCGCTTCAGTGCAGACTTTATCCAAATCTTTTTTGTAGCTGTCAATCGGCATAATGCCTTGTGAGTAGGTAGTCTCATTGAATTTGGGACAAGGACCAAACTCTTTTGCCAGCTGCATGGAGGCTTTTAATAAGTAATACTGAATGGCTTCAAAGGTACGATGAGTCAGGCCATTGGCCGAGCCATCGGAATAACGCACGCCATTCTTCGCCAGGTAGTAGGCGTAATTGATCACACCAACCCCCAAGGTACGACGGCCCATGGTAGCATTACGGGCGGCCGGAATGGGGTAATCCTGATAATCCAGCAGACTGTCCAGAGCCCGGACAATTAAGTCCGATAATTCTTCCAGTTCGTCCAGGCTATCCAGCGCGCCAAGGTTAAAGGCGGACAGGGTGCACAGGGCGATTTCACCTTCTTCATCATTGACATCACGCAGCGGTTTGGTAGGCAGCGCAATTTCCAGACACAGATTGCTCTGACGCACTGGTGCTACTTTCGGATCAAAGGGGCTGTGGGTGTTGCAGTGATCGACGTTTTGCAGGTAAATACGACCAGTGCTGGCACGCTCCTGCATAAAGAGGGTGAACAGTTCCACCGCTTTAATGCGCTTTTTACGGATGCTGTCATCCGCTTCGTACTGCACATAGAGCTGTTCGAACTTTTCCTGGTCTTCAAAGAAAGCATCGTACAGGCCTGGTACATCCGACGGACTGAACAGAGTAATGCTCTCGTCTTTGATCAGGCGCTGGTACATCAAGCGGTTGAATTGCACACCATAATCAAGGTGACGGACCCGGTTTTCTTCTACACCGCGGTTGTTTTTCAACACCAGCAGGGATTCAACTTCCAGGTGCCACAAAGGGAAGAACAAGGTGGCAGCACCGCCGCGCACGCCGCCTTGTGAGCAACTTTTGACGGCAGTTTGAAAATGCTTGTAAAACGGAATACAACCGGTATGGAAAGCCTCACCATGACGGATAGGGCTACCCAATGCCCGAATACGACCGGCATTTATACCAATACCAGCGCGCTGGCTGACGTATTTCACAATGGCACTGGAGGTGGCGTTGATGGAGTCTAGGCTGTCACCACATTCAATCAACACGCAAGAACTGAACTGACGGGTAGGGGTGCGCACGCCAGCCATAATCGGGGTAGGCAGCGACAGCTTGAACAAGGAAATTGCATCGTAGAAACGGCGCACATAGCCCAAGCGGGTTTCTTTCGGGTAATTGGCAAACAAACAAGCAGCTACCAGCATGTACAGGAACTGGGCACTTTCAAAAATCTGGCCGGTGACCCGGTTTTGCACCAGGTACTTCCCTTCCAGTTGCTTCACGGCAGCATAACTGAAGTTCAAGTCGCGGCTGTGGTCGATGAAAGTATCCAGTTGCTCCAGCTCGGCTTTGCTGTAATCCTGCAGCAAGTGCGCATCGTAGCGGCTATTTTCCACCATGCGCACCACATGGTCGTACAAGGCCGGTGGCTCAAAACGACCATAAGCTTTTTTACGCAAGTGGAATACGGCCAGCCGGGCTGCCAGATACTGGTAATCCGGGGTGTTTTTCGAAATCAGATCGGCGGCAGCTTTAATGATAGTTTCGTGGATGTCTTCGGTTTTGATGCCATCGTAGAATTGAATATGCGATTTTAACTCAACCTGCGAAACCGAAACACTTTGCAGGCCTTCGGCTGCCCAGGTGATGACGCGATGAATTTTATCTAAATCCAATGGCTCCCGATTGCCATCCCGCTTCGTAACATACAATGTCGTCATGCTGTAGTACCCACTTTGTTGCGTCCATTTAAATTGATGCCGCCGCCCGACCTTGCCTTGTTAAGCACTTGATTATTTTTTACACCCTGATTGCTGCTTCGATACACAATATATAGGGTTGGCGGCTAACTGGATCACAAGATAGTGTGGATTTGACCGATTTGCAAGTCACAAAAAACCATAGTTTTGGTACGGGGTTTGCTATGTTTTTGGGGCGATACGCAGCGAGGCCAAAGCCTGACTGGCTTCGCTGGAATGCAAGTTTTTTTTCGCTGAAAAAAACTATTCTTATCAGCCCCTCTGACCAGTTAAATAAGCATCAATTCAGCGATTTTTTCGCCACCACAAAATAATTCACATCGAGCCCGGGGCCTACTTTGAAGGTGTTACTCAGCGGGTTAAAGTGCAGGCCGGTTGCGCCGGTGATGGTAAGGCCTGTCTGTTCGGCATAGCGCATCAACAACGAAGGGCGAATAAACTTGGCGTATTCATGGGTGCCTTTGGGGACCAGCCGCAGCAGATACTCAGCCCCTACAATCGCCATGGCATAGGCTTTCCAGCTTTTGTTGATGGTAGAAAACACCACAGTGCCACCAGGTGCTGCTAAATCAGCACAGGCTTGTACCACGGAAGCCGGCTCGGGCACATGCTCCAGCATTTCCATACAGGTCACCAGCTCAAATTGGCCAGCTGCTTTTAGTGCATAGTGCTCGGCGGTTGCTTGCTGGTAATCGACGGCAACGCCAGCTTCAAGCGCGTGCAGCCGGGCAACCATCAGCGCTTCATCGGCCATATCAATGCCGGTCACTTTGGCTCCGGCTCGGGCCATGCTCTCCGCCAGAATACCGCCACCGCAACCCACATCAATTACTGATTTACCAAATAAACCACCCAGCTGATCACTGATGTAACCCAGTCGCGTGGGGTTAAGCAGATGCAAAGGTTTGAATTCACCGTCCGGATCCCACCAGCGTGAGGCGATGTCATTAAACTTGGCAATTTCAGCGGCATCTACATTGGCAGGCAGCGGCTGAGCAGGGATATCGGCCATCAGGAAAGTCTCCAAAAGTTTTCGCTATTATAGGGCGAAGCAGCACCACTGCAAGCAGAGCTACCGCTTCAGTTTACTTTTCGTACAACAGCACCGATCGGCCATGGCAACTGTGATTTTATGTGGTAGAATCCGACGTTGCCCCGCAACTAAGAACTGCGATAAATGCGGGTTATCTCCATGATTTAAGGGAAAAAGCGCGAATATGACTGAGCTGGCAAAAGAAATCGTTCCCATCAATATTGAAGACGAACTGAAGAATTCCTACCTGGACTACGCCATGAGCGTCATCGTCGGCCGTGCGCTGCCGGATGTCCGGGATGGCCTGAAGCCTGTGCATCGCCGAGTTCTTTTTGCGATGAAAGAACTGGGCAATGACTGGAACAAAGCCTATAAAAAATCTGCCCGGGTCGTCGGTGACGTCATTGGTAAATACCACCCGCATGGTGATAGTGCCGTGTACGACACCATTGTGCGGATGGCTCAGCCATTTTCATTGCGTTATATGCTGGTCGATGGTCAGGGCAACTTTGGCTCCATCGATGGCGACTCTGCAGCCGCCATGCGTTACACCGAAGTACGGATGGCACGCATAGCTCATGAGCTGTTAGCTGACCTTGATAAAGAAACCGTCGACTTCGTGCCGAACTACGATGGCACCGAGCAAATTCCAGGCGTGTTACCTACCCGGTTACCCAACCTGCTAATCAATGGCTCCTCAGGCATTGCGGTAGGTATGGCGACCAATATACCGCCGCACAACTTAACCGAAGTGATCGATGCCTGCCTGGCGTTGATTGCCAACCCGGAAATCAGCATTCCTGAGCTGATGCAGTTGATCCCAGGCCCGGACTTTCCAACGGCCGCCATCATCAATGGTCGTAAGGGCATCGAAGAGGCCTACCGTACCGGCCGGGGTAAAATTTACATCCGTGCCCGCACCGAAATTGAGACCGATGAGAAAACCGGCCGCGAGACCATTATCGTTAATGAGCTGCCGTATCAGGTCAATAAAGCCCGCTTGATTGAAAAAATTGCCGAGCTGGTAAAAGAAAAGCGCATTGAAGGTATTTCGGCGCTGCGCGATGAGTCCGATAAAGACGGTATGCGCATTGTGATTGAGCTTAAGCGTGGCGAGTCCAGCGACGTGATGCTGAATCACCTCTACACCAATACTCAGATGCAAACGGTGTTTGGTATTAATATGGTGGCACTGGATCAGGGCCAGCCGAAAATTCTTGGCTTAAAGCAGATGCTGGAATGCTTTGTACTGCACCGCCGGGAAGTCGTAACCCGCCGTACTGTGTATGATTTGCGCAAAGCACGCGACCGGGCACACATTTTGGAAGGCCTGGCGATAGCGCTGGCCAACATTGATGAAATCATCGAGCTGATTAAAACCTCCAACAGCCCGGCAGAAGCCAAAGTTGGCCTGACCGAGCGCAGCTGGCAGCTGGGCAGTGTCAGCGCCATGCTGGAGCGTGCAGGGCAAGATGCCGCCCGGCCTGAATGGTTGGAAGAGCATTTCGGCATTCGTGATGGCCATTACTACCTGACCGAGCAACAAGCACAAGCCATTCTGGACCTTCGACTGCATAAACTTACCGGCCTGGAGCACGAGAAGATTCTGGCAGAGTACAAGGATCTGCTGGAGCTGATTGCTGAGTTGCTGCATATTCTGGCCAGTTCAGAGCGCTTGATGGAAGTGATTTGCGAAGAATTGCATGCAGCCAAAGAGCAGTATGGCGATGCCCGCCGCACCGAAATCCTGGAAAACGAACTGGACATCAATTTAGAAGATTTGATCACCGAAGAAGACGTGGTGGTCACCTTATCGCACCTGGGCTATGCCAAGTATCAGCCGCTGACAGATTACGAAGCGCAGCGCCGTGGTGGTAAAGGCAAAGCAGCAACCAAAGTGAAAGACGAAGACTTTGTCGATCAACTGTTGGTAGCCAGCACCCACGATACTATTTTGTGCTTCTCAGACCGTGGCCGTCTGTACTGGCTAAAAGTATACCAGTTGCCTCAAGCCAGCCGCATCTCGCGCGGTAAGCCGATTGTGAATATACTGCCATTGGAAGCCGAAGAGCGTATTACAGCCATTCTGCCGGTACGCGAGTACGAAGAAGGCAAGTTTGTGTTTATGGCCACAGCCAAAGGCACCGTGAAGAAAACGCCATTGACCGATTACTCACGGCCTCGTAGCAACGGCATTATTGCCGTCAACCTGAATGAGGGTGACCAACTGATTGGAGTGGGGCTGACCGATGGCAACAGTGAAATAATGCTGTTCTCTGACGATGGCAAAGTAGTACGCTTTGATGAGGGCCAGGTCCGTGCCATGGGCCGTACCGCGACCGGTGTTCGCGGTATCAAGCTGCGTGAAAATGGCTCTGTGGTCTCCTTGATCATCCCGCACGGCGAAGGGGCTGTACTGACGGTCACCGAAAACGGCTACGGTAAGCGAACCGCGCTGGAAGAATACCCAGCGAAGAGCCGGGCAACGCAGGGCGTGGTTTCCATCAAAGTGTCGGAGCGCAACGGTCTGGTGATTGGCGCCGTGCAGGTGAATGAGTCCGATGAAATTATGCTGATCTCCAACAAAGGCACGTTAGTTCGTACCCGGGTTCAGGAAGTGTCGGAGGTTGGCCGTAATACCCAGGGCGTCATCCTGATCCGCACCTCAGACGATGAGTCTGTGGTTGGGGTGCAACGCATCGATGAAATTGAAGAGCAAGAGTTACCCACTGATGAAGCTGAGGTAGCCGAAGACAGTGCTGATACAGGCACGACGCCGGACCAAGCGGCGGATAACGAACAGGTATAACACTCAAATGAACGAGCGCAGCAGCGCTCGTTTCTGTTTTCAGTGCAGAGTGTGGAGTAAGAACACAGCATGACCACCTATAATTTTTGTGCCGGTCCGGCTATGTTGCCGGTCGAGGTAATGCAACAAGCGCAAGCAGAATTGATCAACTGGCAGCAGCATGGCTGCTCCGTGATGGAAGTAAGCCACCGCAGCAAGTCCTTTATGGCAATCGCTGCAAAGGCCGAGCAGGACTTGCGTGATTTGTTGTCCATTCCGGATAATTACAAAGTACTTTTCATGCACGGCGGAGGTCGGGGCCAGTTCTCAGCGGTGCCTTTGAATTTACTGAGCAAAGACGGCGAGGCTGTCTATGTGGTGTCCGGCTCCTGGTCCAAGGCGGCCGTTGAAGAGGCGCAAAAATTTGGTAAGGTGCGCACACTGGATATTCGCCGCAACCAGGATGGCCAGCGTAGCTTGTTAGCTGCGAAAGACTGGGACATTCATCCAACAGCCGATTATGTGCACTTTTGCCCGAATGAAACTGTCGACGGCCTGGAGTTCACCGAACTACCGCACACGGATGTCCCGCTGGTGGCCGATTTGTCTTCCACCATTTTGTCCCGACCGATTGATGTCAGCCGTTTTGGTTTAATCTATGCCGGAGCGCAAAAGAACATAGGCCCATCCGGCCTGACCCTGGTTATTGTGCGGGAGGACTTACTAGCGCGTGGGCAAGGCAAAGCCATTCCTTCCATTATGGATTATGCGCTGACAGCCAGTAACGACAGCATGTTCAATACCCCTCCCACCTTTGCCTGGTACCTGGCCGGCCTGGTGTTTCAGTGGCTAAAACAGCAGGGGGGTGTTGCGGCGATGGCCCGGCACAACCAGGCGAAAGCAGAACGCTTGTATCAGTTTATCGATCAGAGCGCCTTTTATCGCAACGATGTAGCACCAGCCAATCGCTCCTGGATGAATGTACCTTTTCTGCTGGCCGATGACAGCCTGAACGACCGTTTCGTCAAAGAAGCCGAAGCCAGTGGCTTGTTGGCACTAAAAGGGCATCGCCTGGTGGGTGGTATGCGCGCCAGTATTTACAATGCCATGCCGATGGCCGGTGTCGAAGCCTTGATCGCCTTTATGCAAGCCTTTGAACGGGGGCATGGATGAACACCTTAACATTGCAACCCATCAACCGGGTTGAAGGCACGGTGCATTTGCCCGGCTCGAAAAGTATTTCCAACCGGGTGTTATTGCTGGCGGCGCTGGCAAAAGGGCAAACCCGTATCACCAACTTGCTGGACAGTGACGACATTCGTCATATGCTCAATGCACTGCAAGCGCTGGGGGTAAGCTATCAACTGAGTGCAGATCGCACCGAGTGTGTCGTCGATGGCTTGGGTGGTTTTTTTCAGGCAAGCGCCCCGGTTGAGTTGTTCTTAGGCAATGCCGGCACAGCCATGCGGCCGCTTACTGCAGCTTTGGCAGCTTCCAATGTCACGGCACACCTCAAAGGTGAGCCTCGCATGTACGAGCGGCCGATTGGTCATTTGGTAGAAGCCTTGCAGCAATGGCAAGCGGATATTGAGTACGAAAAAGAGCCTGGCTTTCCACCGTTGACTATTCGCGGGCAAGCACTGCAGGGCGGGTTGGCGCGGGTTAATGGCAGTATTTCCAGCCAGTTTTTGACGGCTTTACTGATGATAGCGCCGATGCTAAGCGGTGACAGCAGCATTGAAATTGTTGGCGAACTGGTATCAAAACCCTACATCGATATTACCCTGGCACTGATGCAGCGCTTTGGCGTGGAAGTACAAAACGAAGACTACCAACGCTTCGTTGTTCGCGGCAACCAACGCTATCAAAGCCCGGGCAGCATCCTGGTTGAAGGTGATGCTTCATCAGCCTCTTATTTTTTAGCAGCCGCTGCTATCCGTGGAGGTACCGTAACGGTTACCGGTATTGGTAAAAATGCCGTGCAAGGCGATATTCACTTTGCTGATGCGCTGGCCGAGATGGGCGCTGATGTACAGTGGGGCGATGATTTTATTTCGGTTACGCGTAATCAATTGCGTGGCATCGACAAAGATTTTAATGCCATCCCCGATGCGGCCATGACCATTGCCACCACTGCCTTGTTTGCTAAAGGGCCGACCTGTATCCGCAATGTATACAACTGGCGGGTGAAAGAAACAGACCGGCTGGCCGCGATGGCGACTGAGCTCAGAAAAGTGGGCGCTGAGGTAGAAGAAGGCCAGGATTATTTGAAAATAACGCCACCAGCCCGGCTGACACATGCCAGTATTGCGACTTATGATGATCATCGGATGGCTATGTGTTTTTCATTGGTAGCCCTTAGTGATACGCCGGTCACCATTGAAGACCCGGAGTGCACCCGTAAAACATTTCCTGATTACTTCCGGTTATTTCAGTCGCTTTCAAGCTAGTTATTTTATTATTTCAACCGCTTAGGCCCTGGTTCATACCAGGGCCTAAGCGGTTTGCTTAAAAACTTCACAGGCTTTTTGCCATAAAAGCTTGTATACTACGTCGCTGAATTTCGAGATATGACCCTGGAGGCCTGAATGCAACAAGACGTTGCTGTCATTACCATAGACGGTCCAAGTGGCTCCGGCAAAGGAACCCTTAGTCGGTTGCTGGCTCAGAAGCTGGGCTGGCACTTTCTGGATAGCGGCGCCATCTATCGGGTACTGGCGCTTGCTGCGATTCATCATCAAATTGATCCGGAAGATGAAGATGCGGTACAACCGCTGGCAGCTCACCTGGATGTGCAGTTTGACACCGATGAAGACGGTGAGGTGAAGATTATTCTGGAAGGCGAGAACGTCAGCTCTACCATTCGTACAGAAGAAGTAGGAGCGGTGGCTTCGAAAGTGGCCGCTTTACCCAGGGTGCGCGAAGCCTTATTACGCCGTCAGCGTGCGTTTCGGGAAGCACCAGGCTTGGTGGCGGATGGCCGCGATATGGGCACTGTGGTGTTTCCACAAGCTAAGGTTAAAATATTTTTAACTGCAAGTGCCGAAGTTCGTGCCGAGCGCCGCTTTTTGCAGTTGAAAAATAAGGGGTTCGATGTTAAAATCGGCGACCTTTTGCACGATATCCAGGCAAGGGATGAGCGTGATACCAACCGGGCCACAGCGCCACTGGTTCCCGCTGATGATGCCCTGCAACTGGATTCGTCAGATAAAGACATTACCCAGGTATTGGATGAAGTCTTTCAGTATGCCAAAAGCAAACTGCAAGCAGGCTAATTTCTGAGTGAAAATCCCGCGCCACGGAACCGGCCGGGACAAACTGGTAACCCCACTGCACAGGATGTAATGTGGAGCAAACATGTTGAAAACTAACCTATGACTGAAAATTTTGCACAATTATTTGAGGAAAGCCTCAAAGCCATCGAAACTCGCCCGGGCGCCATTGTAAAAGGCACCGTTGTTGCTGTACTGAAAGACGTCGTTATGGTTGACGCTGGTCTGAAGTCTGAAGCAGCAATCCCAGTTGAGCAATTCAAGAACAACAGTGGTGAGCTGGAAGTCAATGTCGGCGACATCATCGACGTTGCTCTGGACGCTATCGAAGACGGCTTCGGTGAAACTCTGCTGTCTCGTGAAAAAGCGAAACGCCATGAGTCATGGCTGCGCCTGGAAAAAGCCTGTGAAGACAAAGTCACTGTACACGGTGTAATCACCGGTAAAGTGAAAGGTGGCTTCACGGTTGAAGTTGATGGTATTCGTGCATTCCTGCCTGGTTCTCTGGTTGATGTCCGTCCGGTACGTGACACGCTGCACCTGGAGAACAAAGAGCTAGAATTCAAAGTAATCAAGCTGGATCAGAAGCGCAACAACGTGGTGGTTTCACGTCGTGCCGTGATCGAGTCTGAGAACAGTGCAGAGCGCGAGCAACTGCTGGAAAACCTGGAAGAGGGCATGGAAGTCAAAGGTATCGTGAAGAACCTGACTGACTACGGTGCGTTCGTTGATCTGGGTGGCGTTGACGGCCTGCTGCATATCACCGATATGGCCTGGAAGCGCGTGAAGCATCCAAGCGAAATCGTCAATGTTGGTGACGAAATCCCTGTGAAGGTACTGAAGTTTGACCGTGAGAAGCAACGTGTTTCTCTGGGTCTGAAGCAAATGGGTGAAGATCCATGGGCAGCTATCGCTTCGCGTTACCCTGAAGGTGCGAAAATCACGGGTCGCGTCACCAACCTGACTGACTACGGCTGCTTCGTAGAAATCGAAGAAGGCGTTGAAGGTCTGGTACACGTGTCTGAGATGGATTGGACCAACAAGAACATCCACCCATCCAAGGTTGTTAACCTGGGTGACTCTGTGGAAGTGATGGTACTGGAAATTGACGAAGAGCGTCGTCGTATTTCTCTGGGCCTGAAGCAATGCAAACCAAACCCATGGGAAGAGTTTGCTAAAGGCTTCAACAAGAACGATCGTGTCAGCGGTAAGATCAAGTCCATCACGGACTTCGGTATCTTTATCGGTCTGGACGGTGGTATTGATGGCCTGGTTCACCTGTCTGACATTTCCTGGAATGCTACTGGTGAAGAAGCTGTTCGTGAGTTCAAGAAAGGTGACGAAGTACACGCCGTTGTACTGCAAGTTGACCCAGAGCGCGAGCGTATTTCTTTAGGTATCAAGCAACTGGATGACGATCCATTCAATAACTACCTTGCTGACAACAAGAAAGGTGCTATTGTTAAAGGTGAAGTGACTGCCGTTGATGCCAAAGGCGCAACCGTTGCACTGGAAGGTGGCGTTGAAGGCTACGTCCGTGTATCTGATATCGCTCGTGAGCGCATCGAAGATGCAACTTCTGCTCTGAAAGTGGGTGAAGAAGTTGAAGCTCGCCTGATGGGTGTGGATCGCAAAAACCGTGTGATCAGCCTGTCAATCCGTGCGAAAGACGAAGCGGAAGAAAAAGAAGCTCTGGATAGCATCAATAAGCAGGAAGAATCTGACTTTGGTGCCAATGCTATGGCTGAAGCCTTTAAAGCTGCTCAAAAAGATCAGTAATCTGGCTTGATGTGTGGGCTGGCAAATTGTCAGCCCACTCTATGACCGCCTAGGAGATAGTATGACTAAATCTGAATTGATAGAGAAAATGGCAACGGATTTTCCTCATATCCAAGTCAAGGATATGGAGTCATCGGTCAAAGAAATTCTGGAGCAAATGGTGCACTCGCTGGCTTCCAACGAACGCATCGAAATTCGTGGTTTTGGTAGTTTTTCACTGCATTACCGTGCACCTCGTATTGGTCGCAACCCAAAAACCGGCGAACGGGTCGATCTGGATGGCAAATACGTACCGCACTTTAAACCAGGTAAAGAGTTGCGCGACAGAGTAAAAGACAACATCCGTTAATCTGTGCTTGCTTTACCATCTTATGCCATGGAGTGAACCTTGGTTAATCTTGTTTATGCTGTTGTAATTGCAATGGTGATGGTGGCTGGTTTTTTATTTGGTGCAGCCAATCAACAACAGGTTGAACTTGATCTTCTTTATACGCAGTACCAATTGCGACTGGTTGATGTAGCCGTATTGTTTTTACTGATCGGTCTGCTCGCAGGGTTTCTGCTTACCATGCTGTTCCGTATACGCCGCCGGCTGAGAAAAAATAGCCAGCAGCCGACTTCGACCAGCTGATCCATGCTCGAACTTTTGTTTCTGCTACTACCTGTTGCCGCTGCCTATGGCTGGTTTATGGGGCGCAATAGCGTCAAACACCAGGAACTGAAAGACCGTACCCACATCACCAAAAACTTATCATCCGGATTAAACTTTCTGCTCACCGATCAGGAAGATAAAGCCATTGAGCAATTGTTGCACTTACTGGACATCGAAGCGGCCACCATCGACACCTATCTGGCGCTGGCTAACTTATTTCGCCGCCGCGGTGACTGGGACAAAGCCATTCGTATTCACGAAAAGTTGCATCAGTTAAAATTACCCAAAGTCCAGGCTCAGCAAATACAATTTGAGCTGGCAAAAGATTATCAATCCGCCGGTTTGTATGACCGGGCAGAAAAATTACTGACCCCACTGGTCAAGCAAGAAGCACTGCGTGAACTGGCTCTGAAGCATCTGGTAGCGTTGTACATCAGTACCCACGAATGGGAAAAAGCCATGTTGCTGAGTGATGCGGTGGAACAGACCAGCTCAGGCAGTTTACGGTTGGCGCTGGCAAATATTGGCTGTGAACAGCAACTGCAGGCTGAAGCAGCCGATGCATGGAAGGCTTATCGCCAGCTGGCAACCCGTTACCCTAAGGCCATTCGCCCCAGATTTGAACTGGCGAGGGTGGCTCTGGCAGAGCAGCAGCCAGAACAAGCCTTTGTGTTGTACAAAGCCATTGTATTGGAAAAACCACAGTGGAGCGCAGATATTCTGCCTCTGGCCAAAAGTTGCCAGCAGCCTGATGAAGATTGGTACCAGCTGTTGTCTCAGCTGAGCCACAAGCACAACAACATCAGTGCTCATATTGAGTTGGCCTGCTGGTTGCTGCAGCACGGTTCAGACAAAGCCGCTGAACAGTTGCTACTGGAAAAACTGCAGCAGCAGCCCAATATCCGTTTATTCAAGGCGTTGCTGGAGCAGCGCCAGCAAGGTTCAACAGAGGCGGCTGAGGTGCTCGACTCTGTGACGGAATTGGTTGCTAACTATCTGAATAAAAAAGTATTATACAGCTGTCGGAACTGCGGCTTTAAAACCCGGCAGCACTACTGGTTGTGCCCATCCTGTCAGCAATGGGAGACGGTAGAGCCAATCAGTGGCATCGATGGTCGTTAAACAGGAGTACTCATGTCTTCACTTAGCCCGGTGGTGGTTGCACTGGATTTTGCCGAGCAACCAGCGGCGCTGAATTTTGTCAGCCAACTGGATCCCGCCTTGTGCCGCTTGAAAGTTGGCAAAGAAATGTTCACTCATTTTGGTCCTGCTTTTGTGACGCAGTTGCACCAGCGAGGCTTTGATGTCTTCCTCGATCTGAAGTTTCACGATATCCCAAATACGGTCGCTAAAGCAGTAGCCGCAGCCGCGGATCTTGGTGTCTGGATGGTGAATGTGCACGCCAGTGGCGGTCGTCGTATGATGGAAGCGGCGGTTCAAAGCTTGCAGTCGTATGGCAGCGATAAACCCTTACTGATAGGGGTGACGGTGCTTACCAGTATGGAACAAAGCGATTTACTGGAAATTGGTATTGAACAATCACCCGAACAGCAAGTCATGCGTTTAGCCACTCTGGCACAAAGCTCTGGCCTGGATGGCGTCGTCTGCTCGGCACAAGAAGCCAGTTTGCTCAAGCAGCAACTGGGGCAGGGTTTTCGTCTGGTAACTCCGGGCATTCGCCCTGCAGGCAGCAGCCAAGACGATCAACGTCGCATCATGACCCCAGCGGAAGCCCAAGCCGTGGGTGTGGATTACATGGTGATTGGCCGGCCCATTACCAAAGCAGTTGAGCCGGCCGCTGCCTTACAGGCTATACTCAACGAGCTGGCATAAGCTGGGGGAGGGGATCTTAGCGCGTGGAGGCCATTAATCTTACCATCCTGGTTATCGGGGCTTTGTTTTTAATCAGCATTATTGCCACGCTGATTTCTGCCCGTATCGGTGCACCTATTCTGTTGGTGTTTCTGATTATTGGCATGCTGGCTGGTGAGCAGGGCTTACTTGGCATCACGTTCAATAACCCGCAAGTTGCATTTTTGATTGGCTCCATCGCACTGGTGATCATTCTGTTTGATGGCGGTATGCGCACGCATCCAGAGCGTTTTCGGGTAGCGTTGGCACCTGCCGCTATGCTAGCCACTCTTGGGGTGGTAATTACCTGCACCGTCACTGGTCTTGCTGCAGCCTGGATCCTGGGGCTGCATTGGCTGCAGGGGTTGTTGCTGGGCGCTATTCTTAGCTCGACCGATGCCGCTGCCGTCTTCTCCATCTTCCAATCCCGCGGTATTCGTATCAAAGATCGGGTCGCATCCACCTTAGAAATTGAGTCTGGCAGCAACGATCCGATGGCGGTCATGCTGACGGTTACCCTGGTCGGTGTGCTGGCAGAATACACCGCGCTGGATTGGTCGGTACTGATTGTATTTTTAAAGCAAGCGATTATCGGTGGCGCTGTCGGGTATGGAGCAGGGCGCCTGTTCGTGTTTTTGTGCCGCAAATTGCCGCTTAGTTTTGCATTCTTTCCGTTAATGGCGGTGGCCTGCTGTATCTCGGTTTATGCCGTCACCACACAATTTGAAGGCAGTGGCTTTCTGGCGGTGTATTTAATGGGCTATTTTGTTGGCAATGCCCGTTTGCCGCAAGTACTGTATATCTTACGGGTGCACGACGGGCTGGCCTGGCTTAGCCAAATCGTGATGTTCCTGATGCTCGGCTTGTTGGTGGTGCCCAGCCAGTTGCTGGAGCATCTGCTGCCAGCACTGGCCATCGCTTGCATACTGATTTTCATCGCCCGGCCTTTAGCGGTTCTCGTCAGCTTGATCCCATTTCACTTCCCGGCAAAAGATCAGCTGTTCATCAGTTGGGTAGGTCTTCGCGGTGCGGTGCCAATTATTTTGGCACTCTTTCCCTGGCTGGCTGGCGTACCGGATGAACATTTGTACTTTAACGTTGCTTTTGTGATTGTCATTGTCTCGCTGGTGTTCCAGGGCTGGAGTATTTCACCGGTCGCACGCTGGTTAAAATTGGAAGTACCCAAAGAGTCCGGGCCGGATCAAACCATGCCGTTGGATGCTATTGATAGCAATGATGTTATTGAAGTCATTTCATTCAATCTTAAAGCCGACTCACCGATGCTGGATAAGCAATGGCAGGACTTTACCGTACCACACAATGCGGAATTTTTAGGGGTGATCCGTAACGGCGAATGGCTGTTAAGCAGCGAAAAACCAGTGTTCAAACTCAAAGACAGTGTGCTGATATTGTGCAAAATGGTCGATGTGCCCGCGATAAGTACTGTACTCGCCAGTGCCGCCAGCAGCCGTAGTATGACCGCCAGTGACTTCTTTGGTGACTTTGTGCTCAACGGGCAAATTACGCTGGATGAGCTGGATGCCTTTTACAGCATTACCTTGCCAGAGCATGAAAGCCACGTCACTCTGGCTGATTACATTACCGAACGCTTTCACCGTCGGGTTGTGGTCGGCGATCAGGTAAAACTGGATGCTCTGGTGCTCACGGTACGTCAACTAGACGATCAGGGCAATGTGAAACAGGTGGGTATCAAGCCCGGTGACAGCTGAGTTTCTAAGCGATTTTTAGATGGACTGCAGCGCTGAAAACTCAATATCGTAAAGCAAAATGTCAAAGTGACCTGTGGTTTTATCCGCCAGCATAATACTGATCTGGTACACATCGGCAAAGTGAAGTACCGGCATATTCGCGACAGCACGGCCACGAAACTGGCCATTGAAATCTCTTGCCGTAAATTCATAACTGGCTTTGCCTGGCTGGCTATCAAAGTGCGCGACATAAGCAACACCGTCCGGGATAAATGGCGTTTTAAGCCGCAACTGATAGCGACGGCCATCGGCAGCTAATTGCAATTGGATCTGCTGGAAGTCCAACGCAGGCAATGGCTGCTTTAAATTAAACTGCGCCGAGGCAAAGCCACCGTTATTTGCCAGCGAGAGATGACCGCTAAAGCGCAGCGCTGTGGTTTCAACTGCTTGCAAAGTCCCGCGCGAACGACCTCCCATAACGGTATCATGCACCAATTGCACATAACTAAAGTCATTCGCGCTGGCAAATTGCAAACGCACAGTACCAGGCTCATTTGGATGCACGGGCATCAAAATAGTGTCCGCCTGCAAAGCAGAACAAATCCACAATGCAGCAAGGCCAAACCATCGAAGCAAAAGTGTCATGGCAGTAGTGCTCCGGCATTGTCTAATCCCGTCATTAGGTATTCCCTTGATACGCAGCACATAAGTCTTTGGACCGATTTAGCCAAAAAACAGGCTTGGTTACCGAACCTGATAGCTTTGCGGTTAATGATTAGAGGACAACAGTTATTTGATCAAGCAACCTTGTTACATGAAACGAAAGGCACTATCATGTTTCATGTAACACAATAGGGGGTAAAAATGGCAAGTATCACTACAAGAGTGAAACAGCACAGAGATCGCCTGAGACGTGCTGGGCTGCGCCCAATTCAAATATGGGTGCCAGACACCAGGGCTGAAGGCTTTTTGGATGAGTGTCGCAAACAGAGTCTTTTAGTGGCATCTGCAGATAAAGATGACGCTGAGTTAAGTGAAATGATGGAGAATGCATTGACTGATATTGAGGGTTGGGAATGAGACGTGGCGATTTAATTACAGTGGCAGTGCAAGGAGACTACGGAAAGCCACGGCCAGCCCTGATAATACAATCCGATAATTTCGACATACACCCAAGCATCACAATTTTACCGATCACATCAAAAGTCGTAGAAGCACCACTAATCAGATTTACCGTGGCCGCAAACGATAAGAACGGTTTAACCAAAGATTCTCAGGCCATGATTGATAAAGCGACAACCATACCTCGGGAAAAAGCAGGTAGCCGGATAGGCGCAATCGATAGCTCTGCAATGCTAGAAATTGAGCGTTGTTTGGCAGTATTTTTAGGAATAGCAAAATAGGAAATTTTATGAGCAAAAGCTACTTGGTATTAAAACCAGAACAGGTGTTCACGTTGGGCCAGAATACGCACTATGAATCCATTTGAGGATGAAGACGTTTATTCATCAAACTAGGTAGTATCCCATAATGTATATTATGTTAAATTGAGTGTTATGCTTGTCGCTCTTCCATCCCTTGTGTGCATACATTCTTTACGATGTTGATGATCTTCATTCATGATAATTAGGTGTATACACAAACCGGGTTGTTATCTTGAAATCAGGATTAGCAACCAAATCTTGAGCTTCTAGCATCTGCCAACAGAAATAAATGGTTTTGTATTTCTGAAAATCTAAACCAATAAACCTGGTAACCAAAAGGTATGCTGTCACCATTGTCGCTAGCGAAGCCAGAATTCCAAGCCAATTAAGGTTGCCTACTAGAATCAAGATTCCAAGCATGATGCTACCTCCCATCAGGAATAATGATGCCCAAAATGAGTAAATAACTTCAAACTTTTCAAATCGGCTCAATTCAAACTTAATCTTATCACCTGCGGGCTGCAGGTTGTCGACAACACGCTTTAACTGTGCATTGGTCATAAAATCAAGTTGATAAAGCTTAACCAGCATTTTTGATTTTTCTACAGAAGTACGAATACCACTGGCAAGTGCAAAAGATTCCTCTTCAATACGTTTATTAAGAAATCCTGCAATCGGAGAGTCTGCGTTTACATGCTTTTTGAGTAATAACAGGCGTTTAAAGCCTCGTCTGACAAACCACTCTTCATGGGTATGGAATACACTGATAGAAAGCTTTAATAGAGCGCTAACAATGGAAATCGCTAAAATAGCGACTGCAACATACCAGTGTGTAGTGACCAACTCAGGAAGTTTTTCCACAATCGGGGCCTGTTGTTTAGAATAGTGATGAGTTAAAAATGTCAGTTTTCACTCTAGATGAAATCACAATGCTCATCAACAAAAAATCAACATAACTACTCATACAACCGATGCCGCCCCTCAGCACGGATCTGCTCCAGCGCTTGCTGAAATAATGCCTTTTGGTCGGCATAGCGGCCTGTTCGGGAAATAGCGATATGGGCTTCAAAGTTGGGCTGGTAGTCTTGCGGTGCAAGAATAAGGTTATGATGGTAGCGAGGATTAGCGGCAATCCTACCTAAAGTGATATGCTCAGGGCCAATTAAAACATCGGTTTCCTGAAGCAACAGCATGGCAAGCCCATCATCCAGATTGTCCGCGCTTTGTAGCTGATACCCCGCAGCTGCATAGTGTTCACGCAGATTGGCGGAATAGATGCGGCCATCCACAAAGGTAAGGCGCAGATTGTCTTTTTGTCCAATCGGGTTGTCTTTATGGATAAACCAACTCTCAGGTCTTGCTGAATCGTAAGGCAGCAAATAAAACAGCTCATTTCTCTCGGCAGTAAATAGTAAACCCGCAACAATATCGACCTGGCCACGCTGCAACTGCTGCAAACAGCGTGGAATGGGTGTCGGTACCGTGTATTCCAGAGTCTTTCCTACCCTGGCAGCAAAGTCTTTCATCAAATCAACTTCTGGCCCGGTGGGTGGTTTGCCAGATTCGTAGTGCACCCGGTTGGGTATATGACCTAAACACCAAATCAAGCTTGCATTAGCGGCCATACTCCCTGGTGATAGGAGCAAAAAAGCAAATACTGTAAGAACTCGTCCAGTTTTGAGCACAACCAATCCAATGACGACGTGAGGTCTTAGTATCAGTATAGCCTAAGGCAGAACTCTGACCCGGATCAACATCAGCTTTGCTGATTGCTCTATACTTGAGCTGAATCATTGAAGGAGTATGTTGTGCCGAATGCCTTTAACAATCAATCAACGAACCCAAAACGACAAAAAGTAAGCTCTGGTGACACCCTGCCCGATCTTGCGCCGGCAGCGATCGCAGAAGAAACCAGTAAACAGAAAATGAGCGGTGCCCAGGCTTCTTTGGAAGTGGTGTTGCGGGATATCTCTGAGCGCAGTAACGCAACAATGAATGATCAATCGGTAGACGAACTAAGCACTCAGCTACAATCCATCGTGCAAGGGGCATCGCCGGATGATGTGGCCTTATTGCGTAAAGTTCTGCTTCGTGAAGAGTTCGAAAAAACAGCCAATCTTGATGTAAGCTCGGATGATGAACTGCTGCCCGATTGGCAGGAAAGCCCCTACCCGTATAAAAACCGTCTGCGTCGCAAAAGCTACGAAAAACAGAAATACAACCTGCAAGTGGAACTGCTGAAGTTGCAGCACTGGGTGAAGGAAACCGGTGCCAGAGTGGTGATTTTGTTCGAAGGCCGGGATGCAGCAGGCAAAGGTGGCACCATCAAACGCTTTATGGAGCACTTAAATCCCCGGGGCGCCCGGGTGATTGCACTGGAGAAGCCCACCCGGGCAGAGCAAGGTCAGTGGTATTTTCAGCGTTATGTCCAGCATCTGCCAACGGCTGGTGAAATTGTGCTGTTCGATCGTTCCTGGTACAACCGGGCCGGTGTGGAGCGGGTGATGAACTTTTGCAGTGACGAGGATTACCGTGAGTTTATCCGACAGGCACCCGGCTTTGAGCAAAACCTGGTGCGCTCGGGGATCCATGTGATTAAATTCTGGTTTTCGGTAACCCGCGATGAGCAAAAGCGTCGCTTTATTGAGCGCGAGTCGCACCCGCTGAAACAATGGAAACTAAGCCCGATTGACCGGGCATCGCTTGATAAATGGGACGACTACACCAAAGCGAAAGAAGCCATGTTCTTGCATACCGATACGGCGGAAGCGCCTTGGATTGTGGTGAAATCCGACTGCAAAAAAAGAGCCCGGCTTAACGCGATGCGCTATGTGCTTAGCCAATTTGATTATCCCAATAAAGACCTGAAACGGCTTGGTCAGATGGACGCACTCATTGTTAGCCGAGCTACCACGCACCGGGTGCTGCCCTAAAAACTAAGCGGCAACATCAACAGTTAAGCCCGTGCGGAATAACTGCAGCAGCTCCGGATCGGTAATGCCATTGACAATAAACTGGATGGCAATGCAGAACATCAAAAATCCCATGATCTTGGTCATGGCGTGGGTACCATTCACTCCCAACAAGCTGTGTAACCTGCCGGATAAGCGTAAAGTCAGCAGCACAATGCCGGCAAGCACCAGTATACCGATAAAAATACCCAGATATTGCCACCAGGCCGTGGATAAGGTTGCCAGGCTGATGGTTACAGCGATGGAGCCTGGCCCACTTAAGCTAGGCATAGCCAATGGGAAAAACGAAATATCGTCTTTCTTGCGGCTTTCACGCTTTTCATCCGGCGTTAAATCCACTGTATCTGGTGGGTACAGCATGCGAAAAGCCACCCGGCCAATCAGAATACCACCAGCGATACGCACGCCAGGCAGCGAAATCCCGAAGAAATTCATGATCAAGCTACCGGCTACCAAAAAAGTGGTCAAAATACCAACCATGTAAATCACGCCGCGCAATGCTTGTTCATTGCGGGTTTTTTGATCATAACCTTCGGTAATTGCTAGGAAAAGTGGTGCTGTACTGAATGGATTAACGATGGGCAGCAAGGCTGCCACCGTTATTATAGTGAGTTCGAACATCACAAGCTCCGGGTTAGGCAATAGCCGGGCTTGCGTTTACTTCTGATAACGGCGTACCAGAATGACCAGCCCGACGGTAAGGATAACTGCAGGCAACAACCAAAATAGCTCGTTCATACCTAAATCCTAGTGGAAAATTTAAATTTACTGTCTGATTGTATCGAATTCAGCTTCTAAAGCAAACCGGCTCTTTGCTAAGATGCTGTAATAACAAGCAATTGGATCATTTCATGCATTGGCGTTTTTGGTTGTTGGCACTGTGTTGCTGGCCGTTACTGCTTTGGCAAGGTAAGCGGGTTCGGGCACTGGCACTGCGTTTACCGGAGGCAAGCGGTGAGCGCTACGGCATCCAGGGACAAGGGCCACAGCAACAGCTGCTGATTTGTGGCGACTCGGCAGCGGCGGGTGTCGGCTGTCAGCATCAGCAGCAAGCGCTCTCTGGCCAGTTGGTTGGGTTGCTGGCACAACAAGCCGAAGTGCACTGGCAACTGCATGCGCAAACCGGCATCAACAGTGCCGAGCTTAGGCAGAGCCTGCTGAAGCTTGAAGCAAAACCACTGAGCTGGGTGGTGGTGTCCATTGGGGTCAATGATGTGACAGGGCTTCGTTCTTCCCGAAAATTCAGTGAGCAAATCAACGCGTTAGTGCAGCTGATCAATCAGCGATTTTCAACGCCACAAATCATGTTCAGTGCCATTCCACCCATGCAACACTTTAGTGCCCTGCCCGCACCACTGAACCATTGGCTTGGCCTGAAAGCCCGGCAGCTCAATGCGCAGTTGGTAAAAACGCTGGCGACATGGCCCAATGCCAGGGTGCTCAGCGCCACCATCGAGCTGACACCCGAGATGCTGGCAAAAGATGGCTTTCATCCATCCGTTGCAGGTGCCAAGCAATGGGCCAGCCTGCTGGCAGCAGAAATGCAACGGTGCCATCACAGCAAGTAAGGCTGCAACAGTGCTCGCACATTGACCCTGGCTTGTAAGCGGGCCGCCAGCAAATACAAGCCCCCTATTTTTCGGTGCAAAAAAATCGCATCCGCCGGTGGCGTATGCCAATAATTGTGTTGCAAACTAAGTGCGGTGCCCGCTTCGCGTATCCGTGCTGCCAGATCGCTCTGGCCAAAATCAAACGGGGCATCGTGTTGCAGTGGCTCGCAAGCTAGCTTTACCAGCGCCAATACCCGCAAACGTTGCTCAGCAGCAATCTGCTCGCTGAAAAATCCTATGGTGGTGAGTGCCTGGTCCATACCTGGCTGATCCTGCTGCAGACTGGCTGCGAATAATTGCCGATACGCCTGGCTGAACTCCGGGCTGTACTCACGACAAGCACCAAAATCCAGCAATACCAGCTGTTCAGTTGCTTCGTTGTAGCGGTAATTGGCAAAGTTGGGATCCGTTTGCACCAACTGAAAGACAAATAACTCTCGAAACAACAAGCTAAAAAGTTGCGTCACTACCCTGTCACGCACTGCCTGCGGTTGAGATTGCAGGCTTTCTACCGGCACACCAGCCACATAACTCATCACCAGTACACCGGGGCGGCACAAGTTCATCAGTGGCTTGGGCAGCAAAAACTCTGGTGAATCGTCAAGGGCCTCTTGAAACCGCTCCATAAAGGCCGCTTCCTGCAGATAGTCGGCTTCACGACTCAGCTGCGCTTTGGCTTCCTGCAGCAAGGCTTGATAATCCACGCCCTGAGGCAGTAAACCGCTGATACGCAGCAGGGTTGCCACATTATCCACATCGCTGCTGATGCTTTGCCGAACCCCTGGGTACTGCACTTTTACAGCCAGTTGCATGCCATTATCATGCTCAGCTCTATGCACCTGGCCTATTGATGCCGCGGCCATCGGTTTGAAGGTAAAATCAGCGAAATGACGCTGCCAGTCTTCACCAAGCTCTGAGCTAAGCGCCGCAGCTAACTGTTTAGGCGGCATCGGATTGGCATTATCACGCAAACGGGCCAGCATATCCGCTAACTCCTTGGGCAATAAATCCCCTGCATCCATCGACAACAACTGTCCCAGTTTCATGGCAGCGCCACGCATGTGTGCCAGCTGATTGGTTAAGCGTTTCACATTGGCAGGGGTTAGCAGCAGCTCCATCCGGCTACCGGACTCACCTTTGGCAAGGCGTTTAGCCCCCTCAGCCAACATGCCACCGGCCAACTTACCGGCCAAACTGGCGAATCCACCCAAGCGTGCCAGCCGCCCGGCTGGGACTTTACTACTGGAAGACATAGCTCTCCTGTTTTACTATCGGAACAACATCTTGTGCATACGTCATTCGCCGGCGTCTGGCCCACTGAAAGAAGGAGTAACTCATGAGCGCGTACCATCCCCCTAAGGTCTGGCAACCTAGTTCAAATGGCGGGAAATTTGCGTCCATCAACCGCCCGGTTGCCGGCGCCACCCATCAAAAAGCCTTGCCTGTCGGAGCACATCCACTGCAATTGTATTCACTTGGCACGCCCAATGGCATTAAGGTCACCATTCTGCTGGAAGAGTTACTGGCGTTAGGTCACCAGGGTGCTGAGTACGATGCCTGGTTGATTGACATCGGTCAGGGCGATCAGTTTAGCAGTGGTTTTGTTGAGCTGAACCCGAACAGTAAGATCCCAGCTCTACTTGATCGCAGTGAGCCCACACAGCCGCAGCGGGTATTTGAGTCTGGTGCCATTTTGTTGTATCTGGCTGAAAAGTTTCAGTGTTTTTTGGGCCAATCGGCAATGGAGCGCACCGAAATTCTCAATTGGTTGTTCTGGCAAATGGGCAGTGCTCCGTTTGTCGGTGGCGGCTTTGGCCACTTTTATGTGTATGCGCCAGAAAAATACGAGTACCCCATTAACCGCTACGCCATGGAAACCAAGCGCCAACTGGATGTGCTGGATCAATGGCTGGCAAGCCGGCCCTATATCGCTGGTACAGAATACAGCATCGCTGATATGGCGATCTGGCCCTGGTATGGTGCTTTGGCATTGGGCCAAGTGTATAGCTCGGCTGAACATAATGCTGCGGAGTTTTTGAATGTGCAAAGCTACGCAAACCTGCAGCGCTGGGCTAAGCAAATCAGTGAGCGCCCCGCAGTACAACGTGGCCGCCTGGTGAACCGCAATTCGGAGGATGGCAGCACCCTGCCTGAACGTCATAACGCCGATGACTTTAAAGCTATGGGCTTCTGAGGGGACTTGGGTATAAGCAGGCAGCCGGCTTAGTGCCGGCTGCAGCAAATGGTTACTAGCTCAGGTAATCAATGGCATTTCTGGCAGCACGATAGAGTGAACCTAAGGTGCGATCAAAAACCCAACGAATAAATGAAAATGACAGATCGCGTACTGTGGTCACCGCCTGACGGGCGAATACCAGCATATGACCAAGCAAGCCTCTGGTTTGCTCCGCAAACTGCACAGAGGCAGCAGCCACTTCTTCCAGGGTTCTTGCCAGTAAATCATAAAATGTCAGGCCGGTGCCTATGGTTGCCTGCGCCATAATGGCGGATAACTTGCCGGCGTTTTTCAGCAGCGTAAGCAATGCATTACCTATTTTTTCCGCCCAGTAGGACGTAAACGAAGCCTGATGACGTTGCTCGTAATCCAATACTACTGGAGTAAAAATTTCATTGGAGCGGGCATTTAAAATGCCCCAGTCATCGCTGTTGGCTGTGTTCACATAGCCTGGGGTATCCGTCGCATGCATGCCATGCGCCGCTGCATCAATGCCCTGACCATAATCCAGCCGGTATTCCAGCCCATCCAAAGGGGCATGGTGAAATGGCCACAGTGGCACTAAAGGCACTGGATCGGCACCGTGGGTGCAGCGAAAAATATTGCTGGAGCCAAGGCTGCCGGTATGGTTCATGGCAAAGTTGCGCAAGCCTACCCTGGGAGCGCCAAAAGTATACAAGTTCACATTGCAACCATAGCGGGCTTTCACCCAATCGGCGGTTAATGAGGCCAGAGCGCCCCCTAAGCTGTGGCCAACACAGTGCACCGTGGTTCTGGCCTGTACCAAAGGCGAAAGCGATTGCTCGAACAAAGGCTTCATACTCTGAAAGGCACGATTAAAGCCTGCATGAACTGAAGAGCCGGTGTCTGAACCAGAAATACCGACATTGCCATTGGTTAACCAGTCCCGGCCACTGGTCATCTTGGTACCACGGATAGCCACAGCAACATGATCACGATAATAGTCTTTGCCCTTGCCTATAATGGCAAAGCCTGTGCGGCGATTCATCAGCCGGTCAAACCAGGTACCGGTAACACCTGTGACTGGGCCATCGGACAAATCAAAATCGAAATAACGGGTGCTTTCAGAGTGACGGTTAAATCGGTAAATACCACGGGCGGTTGGCGTGCGAATATCATAAACCAGACTAGCTAAATCCGAGGCAATTTTGGGCGTGATCGCTTGCATGAACTCAGTTCCTTCATTTAATACTCGGCGACAGGGGCGTCCAACTTACAAATACCAACGACCCCAAGCGGATGTTGCGGATACTCTTCGTTTTCCAGCACGTATCGCTGCTCTGGATCGGTCACTTCGCACTGCAGACCGGCCAAAGCACGGCGGAAACTCGAGTGAGGTTTCAGACTGGGTGTAGAGCTGTACCAAAGGACATAATTCTTTTGCTGATACTCAATCGACAGCACCTGGCGCACCGTGCTTTGATCAAGCATATTGCCGGGCAAGCGCGAGCGGATATTTCTCTCGGAAAAGTAAAAGCGACCTTGCGCATCCGTGACTACGCTCTCTGTATAGGATTTGTCGTAATCCAGTTCCCGATACACAGTGATGCCCGCTAAAGGCTCCCCCTGGTGGGTGAGCACCCCCTGTACTTCAGGGCATAAATGAACATCGTAGCGTTTAAACCATCCAAACATACCTGCTTGCACCTGCGTTGAGAAAAGGAACAGCACGCCAAAGCTTAGCCAGCCGAAGCGTTGCCACCAACCACCTTGAAACAAAGCCATGGCTTTCATGGGACTTCCAGCAAAAAACAATACCCAATCTTAACCCAAGAAATTAGAATTTGAAACGACAAAGTGAGTTTAATTTAACTATTTTTATTCATTTGAGTGGGCTGTCAGCAAAGATTTACCTAACAGCATTAACTAATGAGAAACAGAGGTTTTGGTCAAGCAGCCTGTCGCGATTCGGTATGTGATCAACCCACCTCCGAGTTTACCGGTGCGATTCACTTCCACGTTTTAATGACTTTGAAGAAAAAGCATTCTCAATCTTTTGAGGCTCCACTCAGCTTCAAGGCACTCTTTTGGCGATAAACCGCCTAAGCCATCAATATCTTTCCTAGACATCCATGTTTCATAGTTATCACCTACGAAGTGATAAATAACTCTTGCAAGTGGTTCGTCTCCTTGTGTGATAGATAACAAATCACTCTTACCTTCAAACTCTTTATTGAAGTGCTTTGAAAAGCTGAACCACCAATCTTCGGCTGTTTTAAACTTTCTACCCTGTTTAGAGTTATAAGCATCGTAATCAACCTCAAAGCCGCTACCACGTGGAACTACAGTATTTTTATGCATTAAAAACCTCCAAAAACAACTAAATTAGCACCACTTGGATTCCTGGCTGAAGGCGCAAGTATTGCATTAAAGCCTGCGTCATTGGCTAATTTACCAATTTCATGAGTTACATTATATTGACCAACGCCAGTTGCAGTTATATCTTCAAGTGTGATACCGAGGTGCTCCCTGACAGAAGCAGAAGTTAGGTCTAAAACATTATCAATGTTTACATCCTTATACTTATGTTTTCGCTTTGCAGTATCGTAACCAAACTTAGTATCGTAGTGTTCTACTTCCGCTCTTGCAGTGGCTTTTGTCGTGCCACCATAAACAGCACCTATACCTGGTTCTGAGTATCGATGTGAAGCATCAATATTCCATGATCCTGCTATCCATGTTGTTTCGGTTTGACCAGGTTTTTCCAACCGATGGATTCTTCCATTAAAAACAACTCCATTTACAGAAGATAATTGTTCCTTACAAACTAACCCCAACGGATCCACCCAGTTGATATGATTCGGTGCGTACTGGTAGTGGTTGATGCCACCGAGCAGGCCGATTGG
>ERZ869909.667-NODE-667-length-35693-cov-3.801241_pt1 | contig 35693 bp, 38 predicted proteins | sample MGYA00520892_ERZ869909 | MGnify/ENA primary metagenome ERZ869909 (study PRJEB32215, sample SAMEA104723947) | bioreactor metagenome | biome: bioreactor; feature: anaerobic bioreactor; material: water | place: China | collected 2015-03-12 ...
GATCGCGCGCCGGACAAATGGGCGGGAGCGCGGGCGCTAGCTGCGATACTCAGGAGCCATGGGCTGACTGGAACGGCGGCCTTGCCCATCACCTACGGCTGGATGATGGGCTTTCCGCCTGGGTGGCTGACACGCGCATTGCAGTCGGCGGTCCACGCGGGACTGTTGCAGCCAGCCTCATCGTCGAGGCGTTCGGTGACGCCGTCTGCCCGCAAATCCCGGAAGCAATCGGCCGCGCCATCCTGAGGGTGGAGGCGGCTTTGGCCGCCGTAACTCCAACCAACGACAACAAGCAGGAGGCCTGCATTGACAATGCAGCGTAATGTACGTCCGTATAAGGACGCAGCCTAATGGCCCAACTAAATTGGAAAGCCCCGACACACTCACCGGACTCGCCGCTAGCTGTTGCGCGCTCCTACATTCATGCGGACGTCGCGGTATTTCCCTGTCGCGAAAAGACGGTCGAGGATATCGACCCGGACACAGGCGAGCTGGTGACGTTCGTCGAGAAGCGTCCGTACACGTCGAACGGCCTGAACGGCGCGACCAAATCGCAGCGCATCATCGATATCTGGTTCGGCGATCGCCATCCCACGGCGCTTATCGGCGTGCCGACGGGAGAGAACCTGGGCGGATGGGTGCTGGACATTGACAAGCACGGCGAGCGCGACGGCCATCAATGGCTTGCCGAGATGGAGGCATTACACGGCCCTCTGCCCGATACGGCGCGTGCATCCACCGCGAATGGCGGGACGCACATATTCTTTCGTCACGTTGACGGCGTTCGCAATCGCGCAGCCATTGCCACCGGCGTCGACACTCGCGGCGGCGGCGGGTACATCATTGCGCCGGGGAGCGTGATGGCGGATGGCCGCCGCTATACATGGGTGGACCATGATGGCCCCGAAATGCCGGAATTCGCCGATGCGCCGCAATGGCTGTTGGATCTGGTCGTCAGCAAGGAGCCTCCAAAGCAGGTCGCTCCCGCAGAGCCGTACCGCCACGAGCCGTACCGACACCGGCGCGGCGAGAACGCGGCCTACGTCGAGAGGGCGGTAGAGGACGAATGCCACAAGGCGGCATCTGCGCCCACCGGGCAGCGGGGGCAGCAACTATTCGCCAGCGCCTGTGCACTTGGTGAGTTCGTTGCCGCGGGCGTGCTGTCGCGTGCTGATGCCGAGGACATGTTGATGCAGGCGGCATCGGCAAGCGGGGTGCTTGCCAAGGATGGCGAACGATCGACGCGAGATCGCATCAAGCGAGGGTTGGACAAAACGAAAAACTCGCCCCGCCAGATACCTGAACCGGCCTACGACAACGACAATGGATGGGACATAGATATTTCCGGCTTGCTGAAAAGCAAAAACAAGCCCGCCATAGCGGACGCTCCGCCAGATGCGCCCGAAAGCGGCGAGCCAGCCAAGCCAAAAAAGCGCGAGCGGTTCGAGAAGACATGGTTCGACGACATCGTCGAGGGCGCGCCCAAGGAAATGATCCTCAAGGGCGTGCTTGGCGTCAGGGAGTTTTCGACGCTTTCCGGTCTGCCGGGAACGGGGAAGTCCGTCATCGTGACGGACATGGCCTGCCACATCGCGGCGGGAATGGAGTGGCACGGACGCAAGATCAAGCCGGGCCTTGTCGTCTACCTTGCCGCCGAGCGCAAGAAACTGACGGAACGCCGCATGATGGCCTTCCGCAAGCATCACGGCGTGAGGGACGTACCGCTGCTCATTGTCGGCGGACGGCTGGATTTCACCCGCAATCTCGACGATGCGCGAGAAGTCATCAAGCTCGTTCGCGAAGCCGAGATGGAGACTGGTCAGACCTGTGTTTGGGTTATCATCGACACCCTGACCCGCGTCTTCGGCGCCGGCGATCAGAACGCCAGCAAGGACATGGTGAAATTCGTCCAGTCCTGCGACGAAATACTCGCGGAGACGAAGGCGCACATTACGGCCATCCACCACACGGCATGGTCGGGCGAGCGCGGCAAAGGCGCGATCGACCTGGATGGCGCGGTGGACGCGTCTTTCATGGTGAAAAAGGATCACGGCAAATACAAGCTGATTTGCGACGGCACCAATGATGGCGAGGAAGGCGACATCCTGACCTTCACCATGCAATCGGTCGAAGTTGGTGTCGATGAAGATGGCGAGGCCACTACGGCGCCAGTTGTTGTGAAAGCCGAGGAGACGAAGCTAAAGAAGTCGTCCGAAGCGCAGGCAGGTAAAAATGCGCGCGCCCTGGAGTTGCTGGTAGACCTCATAAACAGAGACGGCGTGGATCCGGAATCACCCGGCTACCCGGAGGGGGCAATGGTCGTAACCATCGAGGCTTGGCGGCAGGCCGTCTATGCGGATGCTGGCGAGCAAATGGCTCCGGAGGCGAGGCGGCAGCGGTTCAATCGGGCGAAGAAAGACCTGCTTGCCGAGGGTAAAATCGGCGAAAATCCGACTTGGGTGTGGGTGATCCCGGATTCGGCCGACGATGACGCCGGAGAATAGCTTTGTCACGCCTTGTCACGCCCCTTGTCACGCCTAGAGTTACGCTAAATCAACGGCTTAACCCAAAGCGTGACAAGCGTGACAAACGGCGTTTCGAGTTTGTCACGGTTACTTTTAGTAACCATTGCAAGGTGGACATAAGGAATTTCTAATATTAACCACATCCAACGCCATAAAATATCTAAATATCAATGGGTTATATTTCAATGCTAAGAAATCACTCAGAAGCGTGACAAAGCAATTGCTAATATACCCCTTTGTCACGCCCTTTGTCACGCCTAAAAGCCCGGTTTTCCGCAGCGTGACAAGCGTGACAAGGCGTGACAAAAATGGCTTTGTCACGCCTAAAATGCAATAAAAACAATGGGTTAAGTTTTAGCGTGACAAAATGGGCTTTTTACTCTGTCACGCCGAGCATCCTGGCGTGACACAACCCCCACACCCCCTTTAGGGGGTGGGGTTTGTCACGGTGCTTGTCACGGAGGTTTTGAGATGAAGAAAAATACCCCCACCAAAGATACCGCGGCTACCACCACGAAGACCACCACCCAAGTAGTCCGCATAGCCGGCCAGCGCATGCGTCTCACCACCCGAAATGGGAAGGTCACCGCTCGCCCCGCCCCGGAGTTGGAGTGGCGCTTGCAAGCCGCCGCGGTTCGCGCGCTGAAGGCCATGCCCGAATACGGCAGGCAGTTCCTGCTGGCCGGCGACCAGGCCGCGGCCAAGCGCGGCCCACGCGCGCAGATGCAGGCGCTAGCCACCGGGCTGACGCCCGGCGACCCGGACCTGCGTTTGTACCTGCCCGGTGGGCGCGTCGCTTTCATCGAGTACAAGACGAGCACCGGGCGGCTTAGCCCTGCACAGAAGCAGCGGCACGCCGACATGGCGAGGCTGGGACACACCGTCGAGGTTGTGGCGGCTAGTACCGAGGATGAGTGCGCCGACAAGACCGTGCGGCTAGTCCGCGGGTGGCTGGCGGGGAACGGCAATGATCTGTCAGAAAAGGCTTGCATTAAATCGGCGAAATAATCCTAATAGATCATCGGCCATTGTGTCGATTCACGGCGGGCTACCAACCTGCCCTCCGGCCACCAGCCGAACACCACCACAACGAGGAGATACCCATGATAGAACAGTACTACGATTCCATCCGATTTCCGGGCATGCGCTTCCGCAAGCGCACAGCCTGCGACAGCATCGCGCTGGATACACCGCAAGTTCCCGTCAGCGAAATCACCACCGATCCATATGCTGCCGAGGGCAAGCGGCTGGCTATCGAAGATCGCAGCAGGCGAGCATCAGCCACGCGGTCTGACGAATGGTCCGGCTACTTTGACTGGCGTGCGGAGCAGGGTCTGGAATGGTGGCTTGAACAGGAGAGGCTGTACCCGACTGCCGCAAACGACAATATCAATGCTCGTGCGGTCGCGGCATGACTCGGCACAAATCACTCGCATCAGCAATGTCGGCGCTGCTGGCATACAAAAACAGACCGGAAGGCGAGATTGCACCAGTTACGACAAACTGGGCCGCGGTCGCTGACAACGATAATGTCGATTTGGGCGACACGGGAGGCTTCGGCGTCGAGCGGGGCTTGCGTGTCCGTCCCACCGTTCAGCGCATCATGCAACAGGTCAAGGCTAACGACATCGAGCGCAATCCCAACGGGCAGGTCGTTCGCATAGGTGACTTGCGTTTTAGCGACGGCGAGCAAGTTGAACGCGGGTACAAATACGGGCCGGGCGGCGACGTGGTGATGACCGAAATAAGAATGCCTGCCGGTTCCATGCTTGGCGCATCGGAGGAAATGGAGCGCACGATTTCGGGCGGTGACAATCCTGTCGAGATAACGGCAAGCAACCACTATTTTGCGGATATGTTCGGCGTCGTCATGCGGCCGCGCCAGCCACAGCGTAAGCGTGAGAGGCGCACCACGCCCGCCATCACGCATGAGGAGGCAAAGGCCATGCTGGCAGATGCCTATGCGAATACGCCGGTCCTGCCGGCTGTCACGAAATGCCCGCCGGGGCTCCCAGCAGCAGGAGGCAAAGTTGCTGATAGCTTCGTCGGGATGCAGACGGTTTCCACAGGCGATACTAGATCGACAGGGTGGCAGGATGTCTGTTCGGCATTGGTGGCGCGAGAGATATGGGCGGAAGTGATTGCGGGATTGTCAGCGAAAGATAGGCGCGTGCTTGACGTAGTGGCTCATGGTCGGGCTCGAACTTACGAAGATGTCGGTTTAGCCGCAGGCCAGAAGCCGTCGTATGCAAAATATAACGGCGGCGGGAGGAGAGCATTGCGGGCTGCAAACGATAACTTGGATGCAGCCCTAAGAAAAATATCTGCCTGATGTTTAAATTCCACCCTATTTTTTGGGTAAAGGGTGAGGGGTCAGTCGCCGACGTGGCCGGCCCCACCTTTACAGCACGGCGGCATTAGTCGAGAGGAGGGCGCATCCGCTACAGGGCAGCCCGTCCGTTCCGTGCACCTTATCTGCAAGGCAGCGTGTTGTGCGCTGAGAAGGTTGGGGATGCTCGACCGTCCCTTGCCAGCCTACACGAAGATGCCACTGGTGCGGCGACGCATTCAGCCTGCGCGGTGACTCCGATTGGACCGCGCGCCTTGCTGGACCGACTGTCGGATTGGGTCCAGCCATCTTCGTAATGCAGGGAGCGCGTCACTTAGCGCGTCAATCCTCCGGGGTTGCCCTGCGTCTATCGTCGCCCATGCCATGTGTATGCGGCGCATTCGTTGCTGCTCGGCATCATCGCGGGGCGGCAACAGCATCGCGACTGGCGCGCACTCCTCCGCTGCCTCTCGCGTAAGCGGCGGGGTAGAGGTCGGCAACGATAAAGCCGGTGCCTCCCCCGCCGCCATCTCTCAGATGTGGAGAGCCGCGAACCTTGGGTTGCTGGGGTGAAGCCACGTGACGCTGCGGCGGTATCACGTTAACAGCGGCATATATCACTACCCGCCCAGCCAACAACGCCTCGCATAGGCGCCGAGTGGCTGGGCTCCATTTCAGAAGAAGGACGAAGACATGCTGACAATCAAATACACCGATGTCGATGGATATGAGCGCATATCCGAGGCTTACGACATTCGTGCCAAGCCTGACGGACGGCAGGCTATCCACCTTGGATGGCGCGACGGGCGTGATGTGGCGCACGCGCTCAAGCACCCGACGACAGCATACGTGATGAACGATGCTGGCGCGACGATCGGCAAGTATGTGGTGTGCGGTGGCTAAACACGACCAGCGCAGCGCCGAAGCCAAAGCCTACCGCCGCCTCTATAAGACATCCCGATGGCGGCGCCTGCGCGATAGCGTGCTGCGCGAGCGGCCGCTGTGCGAACGATGCCTACGTATGGAGGTGGTCGAGCCCGCTACGGTGGTTCACCATAAGGACGGCGGCCACAAAGGCGACGAGACAAGGTTCTGGGCTGGGCCATTCGAAGCACTATGCAAGCCTTGTCATGATCGCTTCGGCGCGATGGAGGACCGCGGCGTCGAGGTGGTGGAATTCGGGCAGGACGGGTGGCCCCTGGCCTAGGGGGGGGGGTATTCGCAAAGTGTCCGATGCGTCCTGCGCAGGACCGGCGCGGGAGTCGCGCGTTAAACTCCGCAGGTTTTCAAAAAGTGTTCCAATGAGGTAATTTAGGGTTATGGGCGCAAGAGGACCGCGCCCTGAGACGCCGGAAATGCAGGCGCTAAAGGGCAACCCCGGTAAGCGCAAAAAGCGCCCGCCTTCGATAAGGCCGACCGGCGAAGTTTACATCCCGAATTATCTCGAAGGCGATGCCCGAGAATGCTTTGAGATGATCGTGGCGGCTATGCCGCCCGAGACATACGCATCGACAGATGCGGGGGGCATTGCGATCTATGCGGTCGCTTGGGCTGACCACAAGCGCGCCACGGAGGCCCTGAAAACCGAGCCGCCACTGGTGCCCGGTGCGAAAGGGGGGCTCGTCAAGAATCCCTGGTTCACCATCCGCAGCGACGCGGCTCGTCTGATGATGGCGATGGGAGACCGGCTTGGCCTTGATCCCAAAGCCCGCGCCGGCTTGTCGCGTCCAGAGGAGAAAAAGACATCGAAGTTCAGCGGCCTGATTGGGCAAAGCGCGGGGAAGGCGTCGCCCAAATAGGGCTGGACCGCGCACAGCGAGTAATCAACTTCATTGAGTTGCTCCGCGTTCCTAGTGGCGAGGGACAGGGTGAGACTATCCGTCTTCGCGATTGGCAGAAGCAGTTCATAATCGACCTGTACGCGCCGAATGACGGCGGGGTCCGCAGGGTAAGGCGCGCAATCTTCAGCGTTGCTCGAAAGAACGGCAAGACCATGCTGATTGCGGCCCTGGTCCTTGCGCACCTTGTGGGGCCGGAGGCAATACCTAACGGCGAAATCTACAGCGCGGCAACGGATCGCGAGCAGGCTGGGCAGGTGTTCAAGTTTGCTCGCCAGCTTGTCGAGGCTGAGCCTGAGTTCGCGGAGGATGGATCGCTGCCAATAACGGTGGTGCCGTCTACGAAGACGCTGGTGCACAAGCCGAACGGTAGCTTCTATCGCGCCTTGTCCGCGGAAGCCGGCACAAAACACGGCCTCAATCCGTCAGTGTGGATTTATGACGAGCTTGCGCAGGCGAAGGATCGTGATCTTTACGACGTTCTGCGCACGTCGCAGGGCGCTCGCAAGGAGCCTCTCGGTGTAATCATCTCGACGCAATCGCCGGACCCCGAGCATCCGCTGTCAAAGCTTATCGATGACGGTCTGCACAAGAACGTGCGCGATGTGCTGGTGCACCTATATTGCGCTGACGACGACGCCGATATCATGGACGAGGCGGCGTGGCGGGCGGCCAATCCGGCGCTGGGTGACTTTAGGTCCGAGGACGACCTTAGATCGCTGGCAGATTCCGCTGTCCGGCTCCCCGTTGAGGAAGCGAGTTTCCGCAATCTGTACCTAAATCAGCGCGTCGACCAGACATCGCCGCTTATTGCGCGCTCGGAGTGGAAAGCCTGTGGCACGGGTGAATCGCTGGTTGATGGCGAGGAAATATACCTCGCGCTGGATTTGTCCGGCGTACACGACCTTACGGCACTTGTCGGCGTGTCGGCCATCGCAGGGGATGATCGCGTAAAGGCGTGGCACTGGAAGCCGCAAGAGTGGCTTCACGACCACGCTCGCCGCGATCGCGCGCCATACGACGTATGGCACAAGCAAGGTTGGCTTGAGGCGCCTCCAGGGCGTGCTGTCGATTACAGCTACGTTGCTCAGCGCATTGGCGAGATACGCGAAGACTACGTTGTTCGCGGGCTTGCCTATGACAGATGGCGTATTGAGCAACTTCTTGTCGAGTTTCAGCGCATTGGTGTTGACGCCTACGTCGATGGCAAGGACAAGCCGAGAGACGGCGCGTTAAGGTTGGTGCCGTGGGGGCAGGGCTATCGCGATATGTCTCCGGCTGTTGAGGCTCTGGTGGCCTCGGTAATCCATCGCAGGCTTAAGCACGACAATAACCCTGTCCTTGGGTTCTGCTTTGCCAACGCGATCGCGACGACGGACGCCAGCGGCAATCGGAAGCTCGACAAATCGAAGACGCGGTTTCGCATCGATGGCGCTGTGGCGACGGCTATGTGCCTTGGCTTGAAGGCGCGCGAGGTGGAGCAGGTCGAGGCCAAACCCCGCTATCAAATGCTCGTCTTCGGCTAGCGTAAGTACAAAAACAACAATATCGGAGGTGGTCGTCATGACAATGACGCGCCGCGCCTATTCCGCGCTGACCGTTAAGGCGGTAGACGAGGACAGGCGCATTATTCGCGGCGTGGCGACAACGCCTGCCGTGGACCGTGTGGGCGACATTGTCGAGCCACTTGGGGTTTCGTTCAAGAACCCATTGCCGCTGCTTTGGCAGCACCAGCACGACAAGCCGGTCGGCACGGTAAAGTTCGACAAGCCCACGAAGGACGGCATCACGTTCGAGGCCGAGCTTCCTGTGATCAAGGAAGAGGGCACGCTTCGCGACCGCATCGAGGAGGCGTGGCAGTCGCTAAAGGCTGGCCTTGTTCGCGCGACGTCGATCGGCTTTCGGGCCATCGAGTACGCCTTCATGGATGAGGGCGGTGTCCGGTTTATCAAATCGGAAGTCTATGAGCTGAGCCTGGTTACGATCCCGGCGCAGCCGGAGGCGGTTATCACCAGCCTCAAGAATATGGACGCGGCAGGCGTCGCACTCGTCAAGCAATTCGACATCGGTGCCCCGGCCGCGTCTGGCAACGCGGGCGCCGATGAACATAGCGGCCTGATGGCCGCTAATCCCGGCGCTTCGGGAGCCAAACAGGTCGGCAAGGGGGTCCACACCCCCACGACGCCGTCCGCAACCACCAAGAAACTCCCGAGTCATAAGGGGAACATTATGAAGACCATTGCCGAGCAGATTGCTGCTCTGGAATCCAAGCGTGCTGCGCATGCGGCCCGCATGGAAGAGATCATGACCAAGTCCGTCGAGGAAGGTCGTTCGACCGAAGCGGACGAGCAGGAAGAGTTCGACACGCTTGAGGCGGAAGTCGAACAGATCGATGCGGACCTGAAGCGGTTCCGCGCGCTTGAGAAGGCCAAGGCCGCGGCTGCGCGCCCGGTTCAGGGTAAGACCCCCGCGGAGGGCGCCGAATCGCGGGATGCGCGGGCTCCGATCAGGGTGAAGGGTGCCAAGCTCGCCCCCGGCATTGCGGTCGCTCGGATCGCTCGCGTCAAGGCGATGTCCAAGATGGACGTTCGCCCTGCTGCCGAGGTTGCCAAGGAACTGTACGGCGAGGATAGCGACACCTACGGCTTCTTCACGAAGGCCGCGGTTGCTCCGGCCACCACGTCTGATACGACTTGGGCCGGCAACCTGGTTGGCGACGAAACCGGCGCGTTTGCGGACTTTGTGGAGTATCTGCGCCCGCAGACCATTCTCGGCCGCTTCGGCCAGAATGGCATCCCGGCGCTGCGCTCCGTCCCGTTCCGCACCCCGCTGATCGGTCAGACGACTGGCGGCGAGGGTTACTGGGTTGGTGAGGGGCAGGCGAAGCCGCTGACGAAGTTTGACTTCTCCCGCACCACGCTTGAGCCGCTGAAGGTGGCCAATATCGCGGTTGCGTCCAAGGAAGTCCTTCGCGATAGCTCGCCGTCGGCCGAGGCCATCATCCGCGACCAGCTCGTCGCCGCGCTTCGTGCTCGCCTCGACATCGACTTCATTGACCCGGCCAAGGCTTCGGTGACCGGTGTCTCGCCCGCTTCGATCACGAACGGCGTTACGCCCATCCCGTCCACGGGCGGCGATGCGGACGCCATTCGCGCCGATATCCGGGCAGTGTTCAGCGCGTTCATCGCGGCCAACAATGCGCCGACTTCCGGCGTGTGGGTAATGCCCGCGACTGTCGCGCTGGCGCTTTCGCTGATGCAAAACCCGCTTGGTCAGTCGGAATTCCCTGGCGTCACCATGAACGGCGGTACGCTGTTCGGTCTGCCGGTGATTGTGTCGGAGTATGTTCCGACCACGACTTCCGGCGCTTATGTCGCGCTCGTCAACGCCGGTGACGTGTACGTCGCGGACGAGGGCGGCTTTGAGGTCGACTGGTCCCGTGAGGCGTCGCTTCAGATGGACGACAACCCGGACAACCCGACTTCGGCGTCTACGGTTCTTGTGTCGCTTTGGCAGCGAAATCTCGTTGGCTTCCTCGCGGAGAGGACGATCAACTGGGCGCGCCGTCGTTCTGAGGCGGTGCAGCTTCTGTCCGGCGTCAATTGGGGCGTCTCCGGCAGCTAAGCCGTAAATCGTGCCGGCCGTCTGTAATGGGCGGCCGGCACTAACTTGGCGATGGAGCCAGAATGAAATCCGAATCCTACTTTCACCGGGCCTTGCGGCACGGTGATAAGCGTTATGCGCGCATCCTCGCCAAGCTGGGTTATGGCACGCGAGACATGCGCGCCATTACGAATCCCGAGCCGCTGCCTGAGCCGAGCGAAATCGAGTTCCTGCGCGCCGAATATGAGCGCCTGACCGGCGAGATGGCGGACAAGCGGTGGAAGGAGGCGCGCTTGCGCGCGCTGATCGACGAGGCCAACAAGCCCGCTACGGCACCTGAACCGGACGACGTGGCGGAAGCCGGCAGCACCCCCGAATAATAGCGGCGGAGACGCCTGAAGGCGTGGAGACATTGCCTATGCGCCTTTTTGGCATCCCCGTGCCGTTCACGGGTGAAAAGAAAACATTGTCACACCCCGCTGCGCGCGGCGGTTGGTTGCCCATCGTGCGGGAGTCTTTCGCAGGCGCGTGGCAGCAGAACGTGACGATCAAAAACGACGTCGTTCTTACCTATTTCGCCGTCTTTTCCTGCATGACGCTTATCGCATCGGACATCGCTAAGCTGCGTATCCGACTGGTCAAGCAGAACAAGGACGGCATCTGGCAGGAGGTTAGAAATCCTGCCTATGACCCGATCATCCGCAAGCCGAACCATTTTCAGAATCGCATTCAGTTCGTCGAAAGCTGGATCCTGTCGAAGCTGACTAACGGCAACGTTTACGCGCTGAAAAAGCGTGATGACCGAGGCGTCGTTTCGGCGCTGTACATTCTTGACCCCAACAGGGTTCAGCCGCTGATTTCCGACAGTGGCGAGGTTTTCTATCGGCTGTCGTCGGACAGCATCGCTGGTGTCGAGGACGATGTAACGGTTCCCGCCCGCGAGATCATTCATGACAGGTTCAATTGCCTGTTTCATCCGCTAGTCGGACTTTCGCCGATTGTTGCGGCTGGCCTTGCCGCGATGCAGGGTTACGAGATTCAGAACGACAGCACTCTGTTCTTCAAGAACGGCGCGCGTCCCGGCGGCATCCTTACCGCGCCCGGAGCCATCAGCGACGAGACGGCGAAGGAACTTAAGGAGTACTGGGAGGCGAACTTTACCGGCCGCAGCGCCGGTAAGATCGCCGTGCTCGGCGACGGTCTCAAATATGAGGCTATGCGCGCCCACGCTTCGGACTCGCAGCTTGTGGAGCAGCTTAAGTGGACCGCTGAAATGGTCTGCTCGGTTTTCCATGTGCCGCCGTACAAGATCGGCATCGGACAGATGCCGTCCTACAACAACATTCAGTCCCTGAACGTTGAGTACTACGCGCAAGCGCTCCAGAAGCTGATGGAAGACTTTGAGGCGTGCGTCGACGAAGGGCTGAACGTTAAGCCGGGGCTTGGTATCGAGTTTGAGATCGATGGTCTGCTGCGCATGGATAGCGTGGCGCAGATGGATGTGCTGGAAAAGGCGCGCAGCGTAATGACGCTGGATGAGCGCCGTAAGCGGCTCGACCTTTTGCCCGTTACGGGTGGCGATACGATCTACCTCCAGCAGCAGGACCACAGCATCGAGGCCATCGCGGCGCGAGACAAGCTTCTGATTGATGAGGCAAACGCACCCGATCCGGAGCCTCAGCCCGCACCCGCGCCCGAGCCGGAAATTGAGCCCGTTGGGGCTAAGTTCTTGGGCCGAAGACTAAAGAAGGCGGCATAATGGATTTGCAGAAGGCATTTGATGCCGGCTTCGATGCCGTCAAGCGGTATGTCGACGACATCATTGACCAGGTCGAGGAGCGCCTGATTGCGCTTGAGAAGCGCGCGCCTGAGCGGGGCGAGCCTGGTCCTGCCGGCGAGCCCGGTGCGGATGGCGCGCGCGGTGCGGATGGCGTCGGCTTGGCCGACATCGTCCGCGATGCTGACGGCAATCTGATTGCGGTCATGTCGGACGGGCGCACCAAGGCGATCGGCAACATTGCGGTGCGCGACGGCAAAGATGGTGATCCGGGCGAGAAGGGCGACGCAGGTCCCACAGGTGCTGGCGTCAGCGATATTGACGTCGAGCTTGTCGAGGAGGGCCGAACAGCGGTTTTCCGCTTTACGGTAGGCGACGTCGAGCATGCCTTTGAGGTTGCGCTGCCCGAAGGCCCGGCAGGCCGAGATGGCGCAAACGGCAGGGACGCTGACGTGGACGCGGTGCGCGCCATGATCGATGAGGCTGTTGCCCGCGCCGTGGAAGCCATCCCGGTTCCCAAGGACGGCAAGGACGCCGATCCGGAAGCGGTTCGCGCTATGGTCGACGAGGCCGTTGGCGCTGCTGTTACCGCTGCCGTAGCGGCCATGCCCGCGCCTGTTGCCGCCGAAGATGTTCTTCCTGCGCTGGAGAAGCGTGTGGATGAGTTCCTTGCTGCCATCCCGGCGCCGAAGGACGGCGCACCCGGCCCTGAAGGCCCGGCTGGCCGAGATGGCGCGCCGGGACGTGACGGGCTTGATGTGAAAGACCTGTTCCGCGCCGACGGCGGCCGTCTCGTCGCCGTCATGAGCGACGGCACCGTGAAAGACCTTGGCGTAATCCAAGGTAACGACGGTGTTCCGGGTAAGGACGGCGAGCCGGGGCGCGACGGCAGGGACGGACGCGACGGGGTTGATGGTGTCGGCTTCGATGACCTCGATCTTGTCGAGGACGATGACGGCCTGAAACTGCGCTTTGTGCGCGGCGACAACATCAAGGAATTCCCGCTTCCGGTCGTGGTTGACCGCGGCATCTACCGTGAGGGGGTCACGTTCCGAAAGGGCAGCGGCGCGACTTATGGCGGCAGCTACTGGATCGCTCGCGAGGACACGTCTTCTAAGCCCGGCACTGACAACACGTGGAGGCTAGCCGTGAAGGCCGGCCGCGACGGCAAGTCTGTGCCAACCGCCGCTCCGCAGGAAGAAAAGCAGCCGATACGGCTTAGATAGGTAGGGCAGTATGGTTCAGCTTGTGACGCTTGAGCAGGCAAAGCGCCGGCTGCGCATTTTCCATGACGACGAGGATGGCGACCTGCTGGACGCGGTTCGGCAGGTCAGCGAAGCGGTCATGGACTACCTGAAAAAGCCGCACAACGAATGGTCGGACGCGCAGGACGGTAGCGGCGACGGCACCAAAAGTGACGCGCCTTTCGTCGTGCAGGCCGCGGCGCTTGTTTGGCTTGCCTACCTGTGGGAATTCCGCGGGGATTCGCAGGACAAGCAGCCGTTCGAGCATGGCGATCCGCCGCCCACGGTGAAGTCGCTACTGTATCGCCTGCGGACACCGGCGCTGGCATGACTCTACCGGAGTGGTGGCCGTCATGGGACGGCGAGACGTGCGTCATTGTGGCGTCGGGGCCGTCGGCCGTACAGTGTCCGATCGATCTTGTTCGGGGTAGGGCGCGCGTCATAGCGATTAACAATTCATGGCGTCTCGCGCCGTGGGCGGATGCGCTGTTCGCCTGCGATTTTGCATGGTGGGACCATGCTAATGGGTGTCCTGAATTCGGAGGGCTGAAACTAACGGTCGAGAAGCGCGCCGCGGAGAAATTCCCCGACGTGCGGGCGGTAAACTGCACCAAGCCTGACGATAGGTTTGTGCTGGAGCCTAAAGGTACAGTCGGCTGGGGCGGCAATTCAGGGTTCCATGCATTGAACCTTGCCGTGCAGTTCGGATGCATGCGCGTGCTGCTGGTTGGTTTCGACATGACCGTATCTTACGGCCTGCACTGGCACGGCCGGCACCCCGGAGCAATGAGCAACCCGACCTTCGCCACAACGGAACGATGGCGCAGGGCGCTGGATGGGGCCGCTACTGTGATTGCGGGTGCCGGCGTCGAGGTCATCAATTGTAGCGCGGTTTCGGCGCTGCAAAACTATCCGAAAATAAGCCTTGAGCGGGCGCTTGGTCTGGCCGAGGTCGCATGAAGATAGTGACAGTGTTGCGCTCCGGCGGCGACTATCGGCTCGAACATGTAGATCGCCTTCGCGCTCAGTTTGCCATCTGGGCGCGGGGCGTTGAGTTCGCGCCGTTAACCGACGTCGATGGCACGTTGTGTTACGATTGGCCGGGCTGGTGGTGCAAGATGGCCGCCTTCGCGCCCGACCACGCGGCCGAGCCGTTCCTGCTTGTCGATTTGGACACCACGATTGTCGGCCCGCTAGACGACATTCTGGTGCGCCAAGAGTTGACGGTTCTGTCGGACTTCTACTGGTCCGAAAAAGTCCAGTCTTCTTTCATGCTGGTGACGCAGGAAGCGGCGCAGAAGGCGTGGTCGGCGTGGATTGCAGATCCCGCCCGGCACATGCGCGAGTGCGTCACGCGCGAGCGATGGGGCGATCAGGGGTTCCTTGAGGGCGTGTGGGGCCGCAATGTGGCGCGTTGGCAGAGTGTCCTGCCGGGGCAATTCGTCTCCTACAAGACAGACGTTCGACGCGCACAGAGCAGACGCGAGCGCGGGACGGGACGAGTTCCCGACGATGCGCGGGTGATTATCAGCCACGGCAAGCCGCGGCCATGGGAGATTGGTCTTTGACACCATTGGAACAGCGCGGCGCGGCGATTGTGCGGCGCTTACCCGCTAACGCGCGCGTAGCCGAGGTCGGCGTCCTGCTTGGGCGGCTGTCGGAATACATCCTTCGCAACAGCGATGCGCATGTACTGATGGTGGATAACTGGCAGACTGCAGACAGGCAGCCGGAGCATTACAAGGCCACACGCGATGCGCATGCGCTGCACACCGATTATGACCGTGTGGCGAGTCATCGGGCGCAGTCGTTTGCGGTGACGGCCCGGCATCCCAATCGGGCCGAAATCCGCGAAGGGTGGTCGGTTGAGGTTGCCGCCACTGTAGAGGACGCTTCGCTGGATATGGTCTTCCTCGACGCTGACCACAGTTACGAGGGCGTTCGCGCCGACATCAAGGCGTGGCTGCCGAAGGTACGTAGGGGCGGCTGGATAGGTGGTCACGACTACGGCAACGACGAGCCGGCCTATGACTTTTCGGGCGTGAAACGCGCCGTTAATGAAGCGTTTCCGCATGTGGAAATGGACGCGAATTATACATGGTTCGTGAGGGTGTGATGGCTTGGATCCGCGTGACCGACAAATGGGAATGGAAGCCTAACGCAGGCACGACCATCGTTTACAAGCCCGGCGTATACAACGTGCCTCGTGCTTGCGCCACGCTCGCCGTTGCGGCGGGTAAGGCTGTGCGTCTGCGTAAGGCGAGCAAGGATGGCGAGCCGGAGCCGGTAGAGGAGGCGGTCATGACCGAAGGCGATGGCGGGTAGCGGAGACCTCCGCGAGAAATTCACCATCCGCCGCGCAACGCTTGCCGACGACGGCTATGGCGGCGAAATCGAAACATGGGCCGACTATCTCACCATGGCGGCGTCGATCACATACAGCCGCGGCGGCGAGACTGTGATTGCGGCCCGCCTACAGGCGCAGCAGCCGGCCATTCTGCGCATTCGCACCAGTGCCTTGGCGCGCGACATTAGGCCGACTGACAAGGCGGTGAACGCGCGCACGGGCGAGGTGTGGAACATCAAGGAATATCCACGCGAGGCGCGGGATAGTCGGGGGTATCTCGAATTTCTTATCCAGAGCGGGGTGCCGTAGATGGCGAGCGCGACGCGGATAATCGGGCTGGCGAAGTTGCACAAAAAGCTCCAGCGCATGCCAGATGTCGCCAAAGCGCGCATTCGCACTGCCATGGAGCAGGGCGCCAACGAGATCGTCGCCATGATGCGCAATCTTGTGCCGGTAGACAGCGGCGCCTTGCGCGACAGTATCGGATGGACGTGGGGCAAGGCACCCCAAGGTGCGATGACCATCGGTAAGATGGCGGCGAGCAATCTGGCGGGTGATCTTACCATCACGATCTACGCCGGGACGCGCGACAAGAAGCTTGGTGATACTGACGCATACTACGCGCGGTTCGTCGAATTTGGCACGAAGAACATGGCTGCATCGCCCTACTTCTACGTGTCCTACAGGGCCAACAAAAAGAAGGTCCGTAGCCGCATCCGGCGCGCCACAACGGCGGCCGCTAAAGAAGTTGCCGGGAGTTCGTGATGGATCCGACGCTTGAATTGGTGGGTGCCATCATTGCGCGGCTGAAGGCGTTCTCTGCCGTATCGGCTATTGTCTCCGATCGTGTCCACGATAGCCCGCCTCCCGATTACCCGTACCCACATATCAGTATCGGGCCTTCGAGCTATCAGTCGGACGACGCGGACTGCCTGATAAGCGGCGAGGTCATGGTCCAGATTGACGCCTGGTCGAATCAGGGCCTTACAAAATCGGAGGTGCGGCGCATGGCGGAAGCCATCCGATCGGCACTGCGAGACTGGCATCCGACGCTAACGACGAATGCGCTGGTGACGCTTGAGCACTGGCGCACTGACTACTTGCGCGACGGTGAAATTCAGCACGCCTCCGTCCGCTTTAACGCGATCATCGAGCAGCCTTGATCGTATGCGCATGTGCCCGCATACTAAGCGAGCCGACTCGGTGGTGGAACACCTTGCCGACTCTAACCCTACGATGCTGCTAGGAGCGATCGCATGGCTGACGCTGCACTTAGTGCGCTATTTGATAGCGCGCAAGGCTCAACTATCCGAAAATGTTTAGTTTGTGATGGCATCCTTGTCCCCAAGCGAGGGCGTTCCAAGTATTGCAGCCGCGCTTGCTCGCGTGTTGTCGAATATGAAGCCATAAAGGCGCGCAAGGGGATCAAATCTCCCGGCGATATGCTGGTTTGCGAACGTTGCGACAATCCATATGAGTGGCGCGGCCCGAAAACTAAATATTGCAAACCGTGCGTCCACGAGCGCGCGAAGGAAAAATCCGAGGCTTACCGAAGGCGGAACCCAGAACTGACGCGTCAGCGTCAGAAAAAGATTGATGACGCACGAAGGGGAACGCCGAAGCGGGTCGAACTTTCTCGGCGCAAGGGTCGGGAAATGACGGAGAAACGGAGAAATAATCCTCGGTTGCGCCTCGATCACCGTATGGGCGTGCAAATCCAGATTGCCCTTAGGGATAAGAAGGGAGGCCGCGCGTGGGAGTCTCTTGTCGGCTATACGCTAGACGATTTGATGCGTCACCTTGAGCGCCAATTCCTCCCCGGAATGTCGTGGGACAACATCGGCGATTGGCATGTAGATCACCGGGTTCCAAAGAAGGCGCATAATTACGAAAGTGAAGACGACCCAGACTTTAAAGCTTGCTGGGCGCTTACAAACCTTCAGCCGCTATGGGCGAGGGAAAACATAAGCAAGGGTGCCAGTCGGACGCTTCTGCTTTAACCAGTCAACAAATCAATCAAATCGGAAAGAAGGGGTCGCCAGCGGCGGCCCTTTTTATTGGAGGTTATTATCGCACAGCCCACTACCGCCCGCTTTGGCAAGTTCAAGGTCATGCTCGGCGACAACGGATCCCCGATGACCTACACCGCGCCGTGCGGCTTCACCAGCAAGAGCCTTACGCTCACGAAGAACCTCACCGAAGTCAATCTCCCCGACTGCGACGATCCTGATTCCGTGGCCTGGGTAGGGCGCGACGCGGAAAGCCTTTCGGCGTCCATTTCGGGCGATGGCGTTCTCGCCGCGGAATCGGTTGATACTTGGCTTGATGCGTGGGAGTCCGTCGACAGTGTTCCGGTTCGCATTGAAATCGAGTTTCCGGCGAAGACTATTGTCTGGACCGGCTTTATGCAGGTGGCTACGTTCACTGCATCTGCGGAGCAGGGCGGTCGCGTGACGGCTTCCATTGAGATGTCGAGCGACGGCGAGCTGACCCGCACCGAGACGACTCCGTAATGTCCCGAGACGGTTCGACTGTTCTCGACTGGGGGCCGGATACTTTCCAATTCCGCCTTGGCTGGGCGGAACTCGAAATGCTTCAAGAAGCCACGGACATGGGGCCGTGGCTTTTGCAGGCCAGGCTTGAACAAAAAACGTGCCGTGTCGGCGAGATAGCCGAGGTAATGCGGTGCGGGCTGATCGGTGGCGGCGTCGAACCCGTCAGGGCAAAGAAGCTCGTCGACCAGTATGTAAAGGGTCGACCACCCGCCGAAAGCATTCTGCACGCATACGCCATTCTGACGATTGCATTGCAGGGTGCCCCTGATGAGCCCCCGTCGGGGGAAGCCGAAGCCGCAAGCGAGACGGCGGAGACCGCCTAGACCCGCTGCCGAATGGCAAGGTCCGCTTTGCGGCAATCTACGGTAACGGCGCAGCGATGGGCTTCACGCCACAGCAGGTGGGGGCGATGAGCGTGTGGCAGTATATGGCCGCTCTAGACGGCTATATCGCGGCGAACACGCATGAAGACGACAAGGGGCTGACGAAGGCTGAGGAGGATGACTTGGCGGCTTGGTTGGGGATTTAGGCTGCTAGTCTACTCCCCCAGCGCCTCTTTAATCGCGTCGGCGTGCTTGGCGAGTTCGGGGTCGTTCAGGTGTTCAATCAGGCGCAGGAGATCGCGGAGGATCGGTTCGGCGGCGATGCCCTTGACTCTCTGAGTGAGAGTCTCTATGTTCCCTATCGAGACGGAGGCGCTGGGGCCCAATAAGTTACCCAGGGCCGTCTTGATAGGGCCACCTCGCGGTGGCCTTTATCTTTTGGGTGGCTTTTTGTAGTCCCCCTTGGGCATAACTGAGAACAGCTCAGCCCGCGGTTTTCTATTTGTCATTTCAAAAACGGCTCTGTCGTTGACGGTATTCCCGTAGCCGTCCGGCCTTCCATTTGGATTCTGAATAAACGTGACGATTTCGTCGGTCTGTGGGATTGAGCTTGGATCCATCGCGCTGACAATTTGCGCAACTATGTCGTCTATGCAGTACCCGTCGCGGGTGCGGCTTTGAAAAAGATGCCTGCCAATGAACAGGACTTCATTGTCTTTAAGTAGATGAAGACCGACCGCTGATCGCTGAATATTCAGCCCGCTGAACTGGGCCTCAGTAAATGACCCGATGGCAATCATCGGGGCTCGCTCGCCTCTGGCGATGGCGCATAAGTTCTCGAAAATTGATGTAGTCGCGCCTTGATATAGCGGCATGCACTTCCCCATCCCACACCAGATTGGCCGGGAGGGGCGTGAAAGTCTAGCGAAAATATGGGGTTGGGGGGGGGTGCGTCGGGAGCAAACCGATGGGGGATCAGGCGCGCAAGAATTGCACGCATTCATCGTATGCCTGCTTAAAGCCGGCGAGAACGTCCTCCCGGTTGACCTCGTTTCGATAGGGCCAGTTCGTCCATGAGAACTTGATAACCTCGTCGCGCTTCAGTGCGTCGAGGGCGTGGCTATCGAGTGAGGCGTAGCTATCGCCGTCTGCGCTGTAGCGTTTGCCGGCGATCAGAAAGTAGGCGTTCGTTCCTGGATAGGTGTCTTCCGTTACGGCGATGCCTACTCGGCCATTTGCGTAAACCCTGACAAAAACATCGCTCATGTCGGACGAGTAATGGGAGACTGTGCGGGTGACGGTATCGATTCTTTTCCGTGCCAAGTAGGCGCTTTGCCACTGTTTCACATGGCACGATTTTGTGCCTCGGGCTTCAGAGTTTTTCTTTTCGGCAAAGGAAACAGATTCTAGTTTCTTCAATTCGCGATTAAAACTGTCGTCTCTGATCTGGTTGACGGTGCGCTGGTAATCCGATTGGCAGCCTGCGAGCCCAGCCGCTATGATGAGGATGGTGGCTATGCGTTTCATGGCGCCCCTCCGGAGTTTACGCGCGGTGCGCGTTAACTTTGAAAACGTTGAGTTATTATCTCCAGCCTAGTCCAGCATGGCGTCACAATCGGCGCTTGGGGTGCAGGCAAGGCAATATGCAAACGGCGGGTAGAGGTCGGCGCTCGATGGGTCAACTAACGTTGCGCTCTTTGCGCCATCCACATAACTGAAGTTGATATAGCCAGAATACGCGCCCATTCTATTTTTTGCATTCACAAGACCGCAAAAAACGCGGTCGCCCTTGACTTTGTCGTGACCCGGTATCGAGCACACTTCGCGGAAGCGCGCGCTTTGAGCGTCAACCAGCTTAAGCTCCATCGCTTCACGGATGACTTCAATTTCCGCCTCTGTCGCGGGCATGCATGTGTCCGCAAGTGCATGGCTCGCTACAAGCACTGTAATCGTGCATGAAATCGCGACTAAAGCTCTCATACCACTCTCCCTCGCCGCGCACAGATTGGCAACTGAAGGGTGCAATGTCTAGGGGGAGCAAGGGGTTGGGGGTTAACCTAGTCGCGCTTTGCGGCTAGGGTTTCCCGCGCAGCGCGGAGAACTTTGGAATCATTGGGCTTCTCCACCTTAAATGGGTTTGTTCCGATTCCAAACAAACCTACTTTTCGCCTTCTTTTTCGCTGTGCGCCAAGCCGATTGATATCAATCTTCGTATGGCCTCGGCGCGCGACGGCAGGTCGGGCTGCTTGCGACGCCAGTCGTCAATAGAACGAATGAAATCGTCGGAGACGCGCATCTGTAGCTGTTTGTCGTGAATAAGGGTCATGCCTTCCAATATCATGTGTTGACAGGCTTGCAAGATAGCATGTATGTACATGGTTAGCGGGACGATTGAGTCTGCAAACTCAACCGTCCCTAACTGGAGCCAAGGACCTAACCCATGACCCAAGCTGCCAACGACAATATCACAGTCGCGTTCCGCGTAGGAGATTTGAACACCGAGATTGACGCCGAGCCTCGGGTTGAGGATGTCCTTCTGGCGCGGAATCTCGGCATGGCGGTTCCCCGCACGATACGAACAAAAATCAAGGAAAACCTCGCGGAACTCACGCTGCACGGCACTGTCTGCACGTCAGCAATCGCCACATCGGCAAAAGGCGGCCGCCCCGGCACCGCCTACTATCTCAACGAACCGCAGGCCCTTCTTATCTGCATGTTCGCGAATACCGCGAAGGCGGCGCAGGTTCGCAAGATGCTGATCGACGTGTTCATGGAATACCGCCGCTCGCAGGGCATGGTAAAAGTCCAAGCCCACGAGCGCCGCACCAGCACCCGCATCGACGACGCGATTCGCCTGCGCACGAACATCGACCGCTTGGAGCGCGCCACGGCAGACATCGCGGCTATCGCCGCTCCCCGCTACCTGACCGCGATGGTTGTGGACGGCGAGCCGGTGGTTGTGGACGTGAACGATTACGACATAGCGCCCAACCAGCGCGCAGTTGTCATGAAGCACGGCGGCGAACTTGCCATCGAGCGGGTCGAGCGTCTGGACCACAACCCGACGATGTTCGCGAAGCCGCGCGGCGCATATGGACCGCGTAGGCCGAGCCCGTATGGCGGCACTATGCGCGAGGCGGTTGTGATCGTCGGGCGCGTTATCGGGCGGCCCGCCGGTGAGATGCGATTTCTGGATACGCCGGCAGGCCGTGATGCGGCGCGGTTGGCGGCACCGGCAAAGCAACTGGCTGCTCCTGCGTTGCCGCACGTCGCTCGCCACAAGCGCGACGTAGCCATCAGGAAGATGGCGATTGCCGGAATGGGAAACAAGGAGATCGCCGAAATTGCGGGCGTGTCCTACTGGATCGCGGCTCGCGTTGCCGGGGAGACCCGGAAGGCGCGGAATCGGTATGCGGGGAGGGCTGCGTAGAGGAGTAAAAAGGGAGCGAGCGGCCCGCACCGCCCGCTCCCTGAAATTTACGTCACGCTCGGTATGTGATTGCGACGTAGATTTGAGCGACCATCAGCATGATGACCAAAAACTCAAATGGTGTTATGGCGTTCCTCCCTTTCCACCTTTGGGAGATTTCCCCCCGTTGGGGAACTTGCCCCGGCTGGATTGCTGCATGGTTCGGTCAGAACGCGGTTACGGGCCGCGCTTGCATGTCTCCTCTTCCTCCCCAAGCCCCTCCGGTGCGTCATATCAACATGGCGTTGCCGGAGGGGCAAGTACTCACATAGCATCGCCCTGCTTAACCGGGCTTTTATCAGGATTATCGCCGCATGGCCACTGACCTCGAAAAGCTGGTGGTCCAGCTTAGCGCGGATTTCAAGTCCTTTGAGAAAGCCATGGCGCGCGCGCAAGGCGTCTCGAATAAACAGTTTAACGCTATCGAGCGCCGCGCTCGCCAGATGAACAAAAATCTGGACGGCATCTTTTCGCGGACCTTTCGGGGCTTGACCGCCCCGCTTGCCGGTATCGGCGCGGCTCTTGGCACTCGCGAAATCATCCGCCTGGCCGACACATGGACAGACCTGAACAGCCGCGTTGCGCTTGCTGCCGGCGGCATGGAGCAGGGCGCAGATGTCATGCAGCGGCTGGGCGAAGTAGCGCGCCGGACCTATTCCAGCCTAGAGCAGACCGCCGAGGGCTACCTGCTCAACGCCACGGCCATGCGCGAACTTGGCTATAGCACCAGCCAGACGCTCGACTATACGGAAGCGGTCAACAACGCGCTGGTTATCTCCGGCGCGAAGGGTCAGCGCGCTGAAGCTGTCATGAACGCGCTGTCGAAGGCGATGGCCGGCGGCAAGCTTTCTGGCGACAACCTCAACACCGTTATCGAGCAGGGCGGCAGGCTCGCCGAGGCGCTGGCCGAAGGGCTCGGCGTCGGCGTCAACCAGCTTCGCGCGCTGGGCTCGCAGGGGAAGATTACCGGCCGCGACATCGTGCGCTCGCTGTCGACTCAGATGGAGCGCCTGCGCCGCGAGGCGGAGGAAATGCCCGCTACCATCAGCGATGGCGTTCAGCTTTTGCAGAACGCCCTGCTGGAGTACGTCGGCAATGCCGATCAGGCCACGGGCGTAAGCGCGAAGATTTCCGAAGCGCTGGTCATCATGGCCGACAACTTCGACAAGACGGCAGACGTTGCGCTGCAACTTGCGGGCGTACTCGCCGGTGCGCTTGTCGGGCGCTCGCTGCTCAAGATGATTTCGACGCTGGGGCTTGCCGGCTCGGCGCTGGTGAATTTCACTCGGGCGCTGTCGGCGGCCCGGACGATGGCTGGTCTTGCTACGGCGTTCGGCGGGCTTGGTGCTGCGGCTGGGCCGGTTGGGTTGCTAATTGGCGGGGCGGTGACTGCCGCCGTAGTTGCGTACAGCGGCGCATCCAGCACCGCCACGGAACGCACAGAAAGCCTTAAGGCGGAGATGCGTCGTCTCGGTATTATATCCGAGGAGGCCGCGCCCAAGGTCGACGAACTCGGTCAAAAGATCGAGGAGATGATTCCCGAGAAGATCATCCAGCGCCTCAAGGATATTGATGTTGAGCTTAAGCGGCTTGAGTCCCGCGAGATTCCTGACTTTGTGCAGGATTTGCAGGACATTATGTCGGGAAATAGGCCGGGCTCGCTTGGCTTCGATGAGGATTTGGACAAGGCGGCGCGTAAGGCCCTTGAGCTGGTAGAGGCTTTCCAGCGCGGCGAAAAGGACGCCAACGATGTCAGCCGTGAGCTAAAGACGCTAGCTAGTATCCCGCTCGATGGGCATATGCGTGCCCTTATTGCGGCCATGCAAGATGCCTTCCCATACATGGAGGGCTTGGTTGAGCTTTCACGCCAAATCAATATCGCTCAAGCAATGCCCCCTGATCCCGGCACATGGGATCGCGGCTCGCGTATCGAGGCTCGTCAAGACGAGCTAAAAGGGGATGCGTGGGAGAAGGAGCAACTTCGCCGGGCGGCACTCGGCAAGCAGCAGCTTGCCCTTGAAAATGAAATTGCCAAAGTACGCAAAGAAGCCGATGACGCTGACGTAAAGCGCACCGACGATCAGATCAAGCGCATCGCGGAGGCCAACCTCGCCGGCAACGCCTCTCGCTCCAAGGAAGGCAAGAAGCCGAAAGAAGATCGTGACGCCAAGGCATATGAAAACCTGACGAAGCGGATTCGTGAGCAGACTGATGCGCTCCTGGCCGAAAATTCGGCGCTTGCTGCGGCGAACCCTCTGGTAAACGATTATGGGCGCGCCGTCACCGAAGCGACGATGGCGCAGGATCTGCTAACCGCAGCGAAGAAAGCCGGGGCCGCCGGTGCGTCTGAGTTCAGTGATGTTCAGCAACTGCTTAAAGGCGACTTGGATCAGATGTCTCCGGCCGCGCGAGAATTGGCCGAAAAGATACGAGAACTTGTTCGCGCCTACGCTGACGCGGATGTTGCGGGCCAGAAACTTTCCGAGAGTCAGGACCGGCTTCGCCAGACTGCCGAGGATTTCAAGGCGCTTGGTCAGGATGTGCTCGGTGGGTTTATTAAGGATCTGCGCGATGGGAAGTCGGCAGCGGATGCGCTTCAGAGCGCTTTGGCGAAGGTGGCTGACAGGCTACTTGACATGGCCTTGACTGGCTTTTTCAGCGGCAAGGGGGTTGGGGGTGGCGGGCTGTTCGGTGGCATGTTGATCCCCGGCATCCTGCACAAAGGCGGCGTTGCTGGCCGGGACGGCTATGGTCACGGTCGCGCAGTGTCTCCATCCACCTTCGCCGGTGCAAAGCGTTACCACAGGGGTGGCATTGCCGGGCTGATGCCTGGAGAAATACCCGCGATCCTGCAAAAGGGCGAGATCGTGCTGCCGCGCGGCGCAAAGATGGGCGGCGGACAATCGATCGTCATCAACGCCCCAATCAACGCCCCCGGGGCCGATGCAGCCGCGCTCGCTCGCGTCGAAGCGTCCGTGAAGGAACTCGGCCGCAGCGTCCCGAAGATGGTCGATCAACGAGTCAACACGCGCCAGACGAGAGGAACGAGGCCGTGACACGTGAAGAACGAAACCGGATGATTGCCGGGATGACGCCTGCCGAACTCGTTAACTTTTGGGGTCGCGAGGTAGAAGGCCGCCTCCAAACATCATGTTCGCCATGTCCTCGTAGTGTCGGGCAGTCATCTCCGCATATGGCTGGAGTGCAGGCGACACTTCCACTGTTCGCGCCATTTCAGCGAGTCCTAAGCAAAGTTTTGCGGCGGATTCTGCGCTTACGCCATGATCAACCATCATGACGAGTAATCGCTGGAATTGCGCCTTGGCCATTCCGCGCTCAAAAACCTCATGAGTTGTTATGATATCGACCATGATCCCCTCCCGCTGGTTGACGCCATAGGGAAGCACCCAATCATTGCGGAGTCCATATGGCTCGACTGATTAACTGGCCGAGCGGTCTGCGGGCAAACTTCCGCGAGCCGCTGTCGGGTCCGCGCACCGTCAATGCCGGCGTATCTACCAGTGTCGGCAACTTCGTGCAGACGGCTGGCTCGCCCTTCGGCTTGTGGCGCTGGCGGTTCAGTTTCCCCCCGATCCGGGGGCAGCTGTTCCGGCGCTATCGCGGTTGGGTGACGGCGCTGCATGGCGGTGCGAACGCCACTCGTGTGCCGTTCTGCGATTGGGACGGCCTTACTGCCCGGCAGGCGGGCGTCGACGCTGATCGCTACGGCACAGAGCCGTGGGGCAATGGTATGCCGTGGGTAAATGGCCGAAACTGGCAAAGCACCCCGCCCAACGTCCCTGTTGCTGCGTCGTCCGAGAAGGATGTGACGATCATCTCCCTCGGTTCCGCCTTCTGGGGCCATGGCCTCGACTACGGCGACCTGCTCGGCTTCTTCCCCTTTCACCTTGGGCTCTACATGGTGACGGAGGTGATCGATCCGGGCACATACCGTATCTGGCCGCCTCTGCGGAAGACTATCGGCGCCAACGATTTCGCCACGCTGCGCCCGACACTCGCGATGCGGCTGGAAAGTGAAGATGCGGCGAACGCGCCTCGCGGGGCAGCGTTTGCCGAAGGCTTGAGCGTCACGATGGTCGAGGTGCTCGACTACGACGCGCGCCAGTATTTTGCGGATGCGACAGTCGCGCCGCCGCTCCCATGGATCCTGGCCGATGGCAAATGGAACGATGGTGGTGTCTGGAAAGATGGCGAGGCATACCCGTGATTAGAAATCGTGATACCCGCGCATCGGTCACGGCCAAAATTGATGGCATCCTTGACGAGTGGGGCGGCATCATCAACGAGCCAGCCCCGACGACCTGGGGCGGCGTGCGAACACGGCTGAACAAGGTGGAGGCTTACAACTCTCTGCCTGCCATTGCCGCGAAGGACAGCGGATCGAGCGCACGAGAGAAAATCAACGCGCTCCTGTCGCTGGAGAACTATCGGAAACTCGATCTCGATTTCGTCAACGATCAATTCCTTCTGATCGGCCCAGGTGGGGCCTCGGGCCGAATAGCCGACTTCGTGAATTTCTCTCGCGCGTCAGACGCGACGTACTTTGACGCCAGCGGCGCCATGCAAACCGCCGCGTCAAACGAATGGCGGCTCGACCACGATCCTGCAACCGGCGAGGCGCTGGGGTACAGGGCGGAGGGGGGCGGCACCAATCTCATGCCATGGAGCAGCGACCTTTCGCAAGCGATATGGAGCATGACAAACTGGACCGCCACGCCTGGGCAGCCGTCCTTCAAACCGGGGGAGGCGGCTACGCTGCTGACCTCGCTGGGTGGCAACGGCAATGTCAGGACCAACAACATAGCGATACCCGGTAGCGCAGTTACCGCCTCCGTCTACGTTCGGAAGGTCACGGGGCCTACCGATGCCAACCAGTTCGCCGCACGTAATGCGTCCCGCGGCGAGACGTGGAATATCGTCAATCTCAATTACGACACGCTGGCGACAACCAATGCTGGCGGCGTGAAAATCGCAACGACCGAATTTCTGGCGCGTCGGCTTGCGGACGAATGGGCACAGATCGCCTTTCGGAACTCGGCCGACATCTCGGCCGCCGAGAATTTCTGGCTGTATCTCCTGGCTGCCGGCAATACTGTTCCGGCTGATCAAGCAGCGCTGGCGTTCGGAGCGCACATCCGCACCGGCGCGGTGCTGGACAGCTACATCCCGACCGCAGGAGCGGCCGCGACACGCGCGGCTGACAACCTTTCTCATGCGATTCCCGTCGCGACAGAGGGCACGGTAGCGATACGGGCGCGCACGGCGCTTGGCAGGGGTGCGCAGCAAGTGCTGTGGCAGGCGGATGCAGGTAACAGCACGAGCAGCAACCGCGTCGTCATCGCGAGAAGTTCCAATGGCGAGATCATATGTCTAGTCAACTATGACGGGGTCGATGTCGTTACTCTCGATCTTGGCAGCGCGGCCGATGGATTGGAGATCGACGTAGCGTTTTCGTGGATGCAGGGTCGGTTCGCCGCATCCTTGAACGGTGGCGAGCCGGTAGTCGAAACCAGCTATACCGGGCCGGTCCCTGCGTTGAGCCGGGGCTTCGCGGGAGGCGTCAACGGAGACTCCGCATGGTTCGGCACCATCGCAAGAACGACGCTCTTGGACCACGCCTTGTCCCCCGAGCAATTGCAGGACATCGCGCCGTGACACCCCGCGATCAGTAACTGCGGACCCCATCGTAGCAGGTTCACCACATGGCAATCTTCTCCGAAGCCGATCTTGATTGGTTGGCGCGGCCTCATATCGCGCGTGCATGGTTCCTTGAACTTGATCTGCCGGAAGGTGTGCGCCGCGTCCACAATGGCACCGGCAACAAGGTGATAGGTGGCCACGAATGGCGCGGCGTGACCGACCCTATCGGCGGCCAGATCGTGTCTTTGGCCAATGTCGAGGAGCCGCGGTTCGGGCAGGCTGTCGCGGTGCAGACCACGCTGTCCGGCGCTAACCGGGAGTTTTTTAAGGCGGTCCACACCAACGCGCGCGAGTTGGAAGGCAGGCGCGCGGATCTGTTCTGGGCTGCATTCGATCCAGAGACTGAACAAGTGTGGCCCCGCGGTCTGGTGAAACTGTTCCCCGGCCGCATCTCCAGCCCGGCGCTCAAGTGGGAGGGCATCGGCGTCCGCACCGTCACGATCACCGTCGAAAGCATCTGGTCGAGCCAGAACTATCAGTTTGGCGGGAAGTGGAACGATGCCGATCAGCGTCGCCGCTATCCTGGCGACAAGGGGCTCCAGTATGTCGGGGTGAAGGTCCATGAAGTTTGGGGCTGATCTCGAAGCCGAGCTGCGCGCCTTCGTCGAGTGCTACGACGGCAAGCCTGTCGTCTACGGTAAGGATGATTGTGCGCCGTTTGCCGGTCTGTGGGTGGAGCGAGCAACGGGCCGAACCCTAGCCATCCCTCACTACGACAGCCGGGAAGGCGGGCAGGAACTTATCCGCGCGGCCGGCGGTCTTGTCGAACTTTGCGATGGCATGATGGCCGATGCCGGGTTTGGCGAACGCTATGGCGAACCTGAGCTTGGCGATGTCGGCATTCTTCGCACCAACGCATTCGGCGATGTCGGCGGCGTCTTCGCCCGCGCCGGGATCTTTCTGTGGCGACATGCCGAGGGCGTCGGCGTTATCGCGCCGCGCGCCCGATACATCCTCAAGGTCTGGGCCATAGCCTAATGAAGCTGAAAACAGTTCTGCTCGCCGGAGCTTCGCTGCTGGCGATGACGACGCACGCCTGGTCGTTCGAGATGCTGGGCAGCCTCATCATCACGGCATTCCTGGCCGTTCCGGGCGGCATCGCGATTTTGCCGATAGCGTCTGCGGCGGCCATCGGGCAGGCCGTGGTGGGCGCTGCGCTGCTCGCGGCAAACATCGCCACAGCATTCATGCAGCGGCGTCCGTCCATAGATCCAGGCCAGTTTAAGGGTACGTTCGAGGACACCGGCAACCAGTCCGAGATCAGGGCGATCGGCCGCGTCCGCGTCGGCGGTCTGAGGGTATTCGGCAACACCAAGGGTCTCAATCGGTATAGGCTGATAGCGCATGCGAAAGGCCGGTGGACAGCGACCGAGGAGCACTTTCTTGGCGGGCGCGAGATCGCCGTAGACCCGGACGGCACGATCACGTCGCCTCCTTGGGCGCGGGTGATTCACAACGGGCCGCTCAACCCTCCGACTTACACATCATGGGCGTTCATCCGGTCCAAGAACGGAGGTGGGGCTGAAACTGCGTGGCCGGAACTGATATCCGAGTTCCCTGACTTGTGGACCGAAGATCATCGAGTTCGCGGCATATTCCAGACACTCGCGCATTACGTGTCGCCGGGCATGGATAACGAAGAAGGCATCCGCAAGCACCAGTTGCTCTATCAGAGCGGTGAACCGCCTTATGAGGTGGTTGGACGAGCCGAGGCCGTCTATGATCCCCGCGACGGAGCGCAGCAGGTGAACGCTCCGGTCACTTGGGCGTGGAGCGATAACGGCGTCCTATGCGCGGCGCATGTGCTGCGCTCGTTCCCGAACATCAAGGCAGGCGATCTCGACTATTCCGACATTGCCGCCGAGGCGACCAAGGCCGAGGCGACTGTCCCGTCTATTGACGGCCTCAAGCCGAGAAGCAAGGCGTCCGGGTTCTGGACGTCGGAGTCCGCTCGCGGCGACATCATGGAGCAGGTGCTGCGCTCGATTGGCGCGGAGATCATCCAGACCGAGGACAATCGCTACACGATGCGGCTGATCGACGATCAGCGGACGCCGGACGTTACGTTTACCGACAAGCATATCGTCGGGATTGAGTGGCGGTCAGGGCCGGAAAGCGTCGAGCGGCCCAATGTCTGCCGCGTTCGGTACTATTCGCCCGAGCGCAATTACGAGATGGCCGACATCGACCTGACCGGCATCGCGTGGGCGCGGGTCCAATCGGAAATCGACCGGGTCGGCGAGCAGTATTACGATGTAGACCTGCCGTTTTGCAGCGACGCATCGCAGGCGCAGCGCATAGCGCGGCGGCTGTTCGCTCTGGCGCGTGCGGACGCGGGCATGGCGACGCTCAACATGGCCGGCCTGGCCGCGTGGGGCTTGTCTACGGCCGGCATCTATTTCCCTGACGTCGATGAAACGATGACATGCGCCATCGGCTCGCCGCGCGTGGACGACGAAGCCGGGACTGTCTCGATGCCATTCATCGTCTGGCCGGACTTGCCGGCGTGGAACCCGGCGACAGACGAAGCCCCTGCACCGGAGCCGATCCCTGACCTGCAATATCCTAGCGACCTACCCACTCCAGAAGCGCCGGCAGAGTACGCCCAAGTGATTCTCCCCGATAACAGCCGGGAGATCAGAATTCGATACGCGCATGCAGACGACGTTATCGACACCGAGGCAAACCGTCGCTCATACGTCGGAGGCAACCCGCAAACCTGGGCATCCATGACGGAGTATCGTGTCGGGTCCAACTGGTATGCATATGCCGCCGCCGATTACGAAGGTCAGGATGCTGATTTCCGCGTCAGGTACATCGGCAACGATGACGAAATCTCGAACTTCTCGCCCTACCTCGAAGCCCGCCCTGTAGCGCCGCCAGACAACACGCCGACCGGTGCGCCGGGTCTGAGCTTGCGAATGGTGAACATTGGAACCGAAGAGTTCCCATCATACGCTTTGCGTGCAGATATTACAGCCAATGAATTACGCGCAGTGCAAGTCGAGTCAATGGGGCTCTTCGCCCTGGCGAGGCCGGGGCAGACTGCAACTATCACAGTGTGGACCTCGCCGGGAGACCCCCCGTCCATTGTAACTGCGCGATCCCTCACGTCTGACGGCACGCCAGGCGCGGCTGCGACCGCAACCTACCCGTAAATTTCAAGCACATTCTGGAGAATGCCCATGTCGCTTTTCACGAAGCTGGCAAATGAAATCTTTGCGCCCACAGATGGCGGCGGCGCTCAGCGCAGCGTCCTCAACGGGGATGCGCAGGTGTGGGGGACTGAGGTAGAGACGCTTTTGAGGGTTGACCGGTCAGGTGCGGTCAGTGTGCTCCAGTATGGGGCTGTGGGTGACTATAACGCCTTGACGGATACAGGCACCGACAACACGGAGGCGTTCAATCGCGCGATCGATGCCGTTCCGGATGGCGGAATGCTGCAAATCCCGGCTGGCCACTATCTCCTGCCGTCATCGATGGCAAAAATCCTCAAGTCGATCGCGGTCGTTGGAGAATCCTCCACGAGTACGGTGCTGGTGTTCCGCGACTGCGATGGCTTTGACATCGAGCTTCAAAATGACCGCGACGCCTCGGTTAGCTTCCGGCATGTGGCACTACTGGCAAAAAGTCGGGCGCAGCACACTGGTATCAAGGTGACGATGCCTGGCCACAATATGCACACGCCGGTCCCTGTTTTTGAAGACGTTGTGTGGGCTGGCGCTGATGCGTGGTACAATCTCGAAGGCGTCAAACTTGACGAATGGTTGGTCGGCGTAGACTGTGATGGCCTTTACCGTGTCACGTTCTATGATTGCAAAAACGTTGCTTCTGTGCGCCAGGCGCTTATCAACGATTTCGAACATGATACAGTCGGCTATAAACTTAACGCTCTGTCGCATCCGGTTTTTCATAATTGCTTCGGCTTCTACTATAAAACCGGAGTTACGCTGACTGGACAGAGCGAGGGGCTGCACGTCAACAAATCGAACTTTGTTGCCAATGGAACCGGTATCAAGGCCCACACCGAAGCGCCATCTTCCGCATTTGTGATCGAGGCAAATCATCTAGCTAATTATCACTGCAATCTCGACATCGACGGTAACGGCGGCAATCTTGCCCACACCATCGCTTTCAACATGATGATGGCCCGTGAAGCAAGAATGCCAGTGGAGTTCGACTTCATCAGGATCAATGCCGAAAACCCAAGAATTTACGGCAATACTTTCACGATTACCCCAAGCGCAGCATCGAATGATATTCGCGGTATCAACATCGGCGAGAACGGAAATCGGGAACTGATCCACGGAAACCACTTCACGCGCATCCGAACCCCGCTCAAGAAGGCGGCGGTAACTGGTAACACCATCTTCGCGAACAACTTTATCGAAGACAGCGCGCAGACAAGCGGGTATCCGATTCTTGACGATGGTCAATCAGGCCGAACCGTCATCGAGTTCGGAAGCCGTGCGCAAAGCCGTGGCAGTCAGTCGTGGGTAACGAGTCTTAGTGCTAACTCTCGGCAACGCGCACCTGCGCATGCTTTTTATAATTATGCAGACGATGCGCAGCTCCTTTCGCTAAGCTCTGCGGGCGCTAATTTCGGGGTTCCTGCTGTGTTTCAGAGCGGGACTGTTTCCTTGCCTGGAATCACCTTCGCAAGCGACCCCGACACCGGCATATGGAGAGGCGGCGCCAATACGCTCAACTTCAGCACGGGCGGCGTGCAGCGCGGATCGTTCCAGGCTGGATTTCGGGTCGGCACTGGAATAACCGATCAGGGAGAGGGAACGGTCAACATAGCCACCTCTTACCATGTCAACAATACGAAGGTATTGGGGGCGCAAGACGCGGCGGTATCTAATCCGTCTGGAGGGTCTACCGTAGATACTGAAGCGAGAAGCGCTATCGTGGCCATATTGGACCGAATGAGGACGCACGGCCTTATCGCGACATGAGCATCAGAGCCGATCCTTCACTGTGCCGACCTCAATCGAGAGTCCTTCGATCTTCTCAAGTCCGGTAATAGGATCGAGGCGGATCGTCCGCGAACCATAACCCTTGAGAACAAGCGCACGGCTTCTTTCCATCCCCCTTTCTGGAAGATCTATTGAAAATCCGGGATGGTAGTTGTCATTCGAAGACGGCAGGAAGATCTGCGTCGGGCTGCTTGCTGCTGAGCGGAATGAAAACCTGATGCAAGGTTGCTCATGTTCAGGCAACTTCACGAATATTTTTGGGTCTCTGGATGTTGGCAATAGCGCCATTCCCTCTTCGGAGAGGGAATGGGTGGTGAATGCCTGCGGCGTGAACTCGCAACGTTCAGCGCGTCGCTGATTTGCCGAGAGCAGGGCTCCACCAAGAGCGCCGTTCCAAGACATTCGTCCCGAACGAAACCGGTTGATGAATGCCCGTTCTACAGAGTTTATAACGACGGTATGAGGCAGTTGCCCCAAGTCTTTTCGTGTAAAGCGATCGATATTCACTTTTCGCATTCGCGGGAAAAGCCACCGGAGCGATTTACTCATTCCATAAAACGAGTCATGGAATATCAAAGCCCCGACAATGCCGGGAGACGCCGCCTCTCTAAAGGATGTGCTCCAATATTCGTCCAGAGAAGGGAGGGCTTCAACCATACTGAGGCGCAGCAACTGAAAAAGATCGGTTTGCCGTTCCTGGGCAGGGGCGGTATCCGGCGGCAGGGGGATGTCAACCCCTAATTCGGCCGCGAGTTGCCGGAGTGACAATGCCTCTCCGTAGTCACTCCAGTGGGTATCTGTCTTAAAATACAGCAGTTGATCGCCCTGATAGGCGGACATAGCGTCATAATGGTCGACTACCCTGGAATTGATTTCGGCGGCAGACTGGCGCCAGCCGCGCGCGTTCTGGAGTTTGCAGCCAGCGGCGGCTGAAGCCCTAACGCCAAGTTTATCATGATAGAATACGGACTTATCTGGAGAGACAGAAACAACAAGGTTTATGTCAGCTCCAGCGGCAACGGCGCGCAGTGCCTCTATTCGATAAAGAGCATGAAGAACGGTTTCAGGTTCAGTGCATGTCTTTGGGAAGTCCCCTTTGTAGAAGAGCCAACCGTCATCACCAGAGATGACGCCTTGAGCATCAAAATATCGGAAGACCTTGTAATCGATTCTCGACTTGGCCGATTGCGCCGCCATACCGGCAGGTGTGAAAGTCGCCACCTCCTTCATGGTGCTTTTTCGATACTCATTGTCGGCGCTCGCAAATCGACGGAAATCCAAGGATGACAATTCGGGTGGATTTTCCGCCCACGATGAGTAGCCCCATATCGCAAGGCTCATCCCTGGTGCCACAAGGAAAAGGCAAAAGATTCCTACCGCTATTATGTCAATCCATCTCATCTCTAGAACCGGAAATAAAGAAACGGTGAGAAGTCTTGCGGCAAGACGTAGATCGATGCCATCAATGCGGCCCCAGCGATAAAGATGACGCGGATGAACTTTGCTCGACTGGATCCCGATTCCTGGATGAATACCCCGAGCGGCTTGTATCGTCCCTGAACAAGTAGTGCAGAAAATCCGACACAAAATGCGAGAAGCGCTTGCGGAGATAAAGCGACAATCATCTCGCTATTCAGAGTGAGGGCGTCACTCGTGAAGGGTGCGAACATATGCTGCATGAAGTCGGTAAACCTGCCCAGCGATGGAGACTGAAACAGTGTCCAGCCAATTACAGTGATGGGGAAAAAGTACACGAATCGGAGCAGCGTTGACGGGGTCCGGCCGATGCGAAACACCTTTTCAAAGACGAGGAAGGCTCCATGGTACGCTCCCCAGAGAACAAAGGTCCACGCAGCGCCATGCCAAAATCCAGTGAGGATGAAGACGATGGACAAATTGACGTAGGTGCGCCGCTCGCCGAGCCTGTTCCCGCCAAGAGGGATGTATAGGTAATCTCTGAACCACGTCGATAGCGAGATGTGCCAGCGCCGCCAAAACTCAGTGATTGTGGAGGCCGCGTAGGGATGGTTGAAATTTTCCTTGAAGCGTATCCCGAACATCGCGGCCAACCCTATGGCCATATCGGAGTAGCCAGAGAAATCGAAATAGATCTGGACCGTGAATGCCAATGCTCCGATCCATGCTGATGCGAATGTGAGATCTTGGCCTGAAAAGAATGCCGCGTTGGCGATTGGCGCTACCGTGTCGGCCACCAGAACTTTCTTGCACAGGCCAAGGAGAAATCTCGCCGCGCCGTATGCGAAGAGATGGACAGATGTGATCGGATTGTTGAGATCTTGCTTGACATCGGCATACCGCACTATCGGTCCCGCGATTAGTTGGGGAAAGAAGGACTGATAGGCTGTGAAAGTTATGAGGTTCCGTTCTGGTGACGTGTCGCCCCGCCAAACGTCAATCAAATAAGAAATTCCTTGAAAAGTGTAGAAGGATATCCCGATCGGTAGTATAATGCCGGCCGCATATCTTTCGATGCTTGGTTCTCCGAAAAATCCGAATATGCCGAGCGTGAATGCTGTATACTTGAAATAAGCGAGCAAACCCAAATTTGCCGCAATCAATATGACGAGTACGGAATGCTTCTTTCTCTTCCATAATAGCAATCCGCCGAGATAATTCATCGCGATGCTGAAAAGCAAGATGATCGTAAGCGAACCACTTTCCCAGTAGAAAAATGCTAAACTTGACAGGGCGATTGTCACTGCGAAGTATCGCGTGCGCCGTGTCGGAAGACAAATTAGCAAAGCGATTGGCAAAAAGAAAAAAACAAAAACCTGATCTGAAAAAACCATTCCACAGCCCGACGCCGCCCGAGATCGTGGTGCAAAATGGCACGCACAGCGGTTCAAGTCACTATGGTGCTCGCTGAGCGACCAAACCCGCGGCTTTGCTCTAGCCGTCCCCTGCCGGCATAGGCCGACGCGCCGCATAGGAACAAGCGGAGATTGCAGCGCGTCGGCCGGGC
>ERZ869909.668-NODE-668-length-35692-cov-280.429791_pt1 | contig 35692 bp, 27 predicted proteins | sample MGYA00520892_ERZ869909 | MGnify/ENA primary metagenome ERZ869909 (study PRJEB32215, sample SAMEA104723947) | bioreactor metagenome | biome: bioreactor; feature: anaerobic bioreactor; material: water | place: China | collected 2015-03-12 ...
CACCGGTGGCGGGGTCGACGGCGTGGATGGGCGTGGAACTGCCGCTGACGGCCTCGCGGCCGATCAGCATCTTGCCTTCCAGGGACATGACGGGCTCCTGCGGTTGTTGTCGATGATGGATTCGGTCCGACGGATGCACAGCTAGGTGTATCCGGTTTTATCCTGGGTGATGAAGCCACTAAGTTCAATCTTTTAACTTAGTGGGTGGTATCGACTTTGGTCGCGATTCGCAGGGGGCGTATCAGAAAAAGGTGTCGCCGAGATCGCTCGAGCCGTGAATGATGCTGGCCAGAACCTGGGCGGCGGCGCCTCTGGCGGCGATGAAGGTGGAGTCCTGGACCACCCGCAGCGGTACCTGCTGAGTTGTGCCGAGCAGGCGGTTCTGATTGGCCTTGAAGAAGTCGAGGGCGGGGCCGAGCAGGGGAGCGCCCAACTGGGTGAGGGAGCCGCCCAGCACGATCTCGGAGGGGTTCTGGGTATGGTGCAGGTTGAGCAGCAGGACTCCCAGCGCTTCGCCGGCCCGGCGCAGCGTGACCTGCACGTCGGGCTCATCCAGCCTTGGCAGCAAGCTCTCGATGAGGTCTTCCTCTTCCGCAATGCCCAGGGCGGCGCGGATCGACCAGCCGCTGACCAGAGTTTCGGCGCAGCCGCGATTGCCGCAGTGGCAGTAGAGCCCTCCGGGTTGCAGGACGGTATGCCCGATCTCACCGGCCAGACCCTGGATGCCGCGAGTGACCAGCGGCAAGTGACTGCCCTCCACCATGCCGCTGCCGATGCCGGTGCCGGCGCTGACGTAAACCAGCGACTCGGGAATGTTGCCGGTACGGAAGTAGAGTTCGCCGAAGGCCGCCGACTTCGCTTCGTTGTCCATCAGCCAGGTGCCCTCCAGGTGGGGCAGGTGGGGACGAAGCAGCTCGAGGAAACGCACGTCTCGCCAGCCCAGGTTGGGAGCCAGCCGCAGTACCGGCTTGTTGGGTGCGATAGGGCCGGGCAGGGCAATGCCGAGGCCCAGACAACGGCGCTTCTTGACCGGAGCTTCTTGCATCAGCCCGTGCAGCAGTTCCCCAAGCAGCTCGGCAGTGACTTCGGGGGTGGTGGGCACGAGGTGCTCGTGGTGTGAAACGAGCACCTGGCCCGCCAGCGTACAGGCCACCAGGCGTAACCCATGTACGCCAACCTCGGCACCGAGCAGGACGTGCTGCTCTTCGTTGAGGTGCAGAGCACGACCCGGGCGACCGCCGCTGCTCTTCTGCAGCTCCCCTTCCCGCAGCCAACCCTGATTCAGCAGGGATTGCACGCCGGCACCCACGGTGGCCTTGGTCAACTGAGCCTGGGTGGCGATGTCGGCACGAGTGAGGCCGGGGGTACGACGCACGAGCTCGAGAATGGCGCTACGGTTGAGCCGCTTGAGGAAGTGGAGATCGCCCGCCTTGTGCTGTTGATTGCTGGTAGACATAGAGTAAGGAGGCCCTGCGGTCCGCGCACAGCGGAAAAACGGATGAAGCCGATGCCCACGCGTAGCGTACCGAAGAGCGTCTGGGTTCGTTGCGAGAGCGGGTTGGTTCCAAGAATAAACGAATTAAAAACCATCGGCCATGCTCGAAAGTGACTGCCCATTCCCGTCATGTGCAGGAATCTATCTGATTTAGGTAAATAAACTTCGAGTTTCTACTAACGTCGCATTGCTGATCCACTGGAGGGTGTCCACTCTCCGCTTAGTAAATAGAAAAAACTAAGTGGAGAGAGCATGAGCAACGACGCGGCGCGTTACCCCAGCCTCGAACAGCGGGTGGTCTTCATCACTGGCGGAGGTAGCGGCATTGGCGCAGAACTGACCCGAGCCTTTCACCGACAGGGAGCTCGTGTCGCCTTCGTCGATATCGATGATGCCGCCAGTCAGGCGCTGGTGGAGCGGCTCAAGGCAGAGACCGGCCGGGCGCCGCACTATCGTCACTGCGACATCCGTGACGTCGCGGCCCTGCAAGCGGCCATTGCCGAGGTCGGTCGGGAGTTTGGGCCCATCCATACCCTGGTCAACAACGCTGCCAACGACGATCGCCACACCTGGCAAGAGGTCGACGTTGCCTACTGGGACGAGCGCATGTCGCTCAACCTGCGACCGATGTTCTTCGCCGCCCAGGCAGCGGCGCACCAGATGATCGAGGCCGGCGGCGGCGCGATCATCAACTTCGGCTCGATCAGCGTGCAGATGGCCATCCCCGAACTGTCGGCCTACGTCACCGCCAAGGCGGCGGTGCATGGCCTGACACGCAGCCTGGCCCGCGACCTGGGACGCTACGGCATCCGCGTCAACACCCTGGTGCCCGGCTCGATCCTGACCGAGCGCCAGTTGCAGAAGTGGATCGGCCCCGAAGAGGAGGCATCGATCCTGGCCCATCAGTGCTTGAAGCTGCGGCTCGAGCCCAGGCACATCGCCCCCACCGTGCTGTTCCTGGCCAGTGCCGATAGCGCCGCGATAACGGGCCAGGAGATAGCCGTCGATGGCGGCTGGGGCTGATTTTTCATCCCAATGATTTTCTCAGAACAAGAGGTGCACCATGCGCTTACAACAAGACAAGGAGCTCGTCATGCACATTACAGGACAACGCTCGTCACAGCCGGCGCGCGCTAAGCGCTGGTTGGCCGCTGCCGTTGCGCTCACTTCGGGCCTGGCTGCATTCGCTGCGGCGGCCGATACCACCGTGCGGGTGCTGCGGGTCGAGATCAGCGACGTCGAGAAGCAGTATTACGCCGATATCGTCGCCGAGTACGAGGCGCAGAACCCGGGCGTCAATGTGGTCTTCGAATACATTGCCAACGAGGCCTACAAGACGCGCCTGCCCACCCTGCTGCAATCCAATCAGCGCCCTGACATCTTCTACAGCTGGGGCGGCGAGGGGCTGCGCGACCAGGTCGAGGCCGGCTTCGTGCGCGACCTCACCGAGGAGATGCAGGACGGTTGGCAGGATCTCTATCCCGAGTCGGCCGTGCGCGCCTTCACGCTGGACGATCGCATCTACGGCGCGCCGCTCTACGCTACCGTAGTGGGCTTCTGGGCCAACACCGCACTGACCGAACAGGCCGGCGTCGACATCGAAGCCATCGAGACCTGGGAGGACCTGCAGGAGGCGGTGGTCGCCCTGCGCGAAAGCGGCATCACCCCCGCCGTGGTGGGTGGCCAGGATGGCTGGCCGATGCACTTCTACTGGGGCAACCTGGCCACGCGCCTGGCCGGCGGCGAGGGCATCGAGGCGGCCAAGGAGGGCGAGAACGGCGGCTTCGAGGGTGAGCCCTTCGTGCGCGCCGGCGAGCTGCTGCAGTCCTTCGTCGAACTCAACCCCTTCCAGTCGGGCTTCATGGCGACTTCCTACGAGCGTGCCAGCGGCATGTTCGGCGACGGCGAGGCGGCCCTGCACCTGATGGGCGACTGGGACTACATCCCCTCCAAGGAGCGCTCGATGACGGGAGAGGGCGTACCCGACGAGGACCTCGAGTTCATTCGCTTTCCCCGGGTGGACGATGGCGCCGGCAACGATGACAGCTTCGGCGGCATGAACGGCTTCGCCGTGACCCGCGACGCTTCCGACGAGGCGGTGGACTTCCTGCGCTTCCTGCTCAACGAGGAGAACCAGCGCGAGGCGGCGCGGCTCGGCATCTTCGTGCCGGTAGCCCATGGCTCCGAGGAGGAACTCGATACGCCCTATGCGCGCAAGGTGGCGCAGATCCTCAGCGAATCCAACTTCCATCAGGTGTTCCTCGACCAGGCGCTGGGCACTTCCGTCGGTGCCACGGTAAACGACATCAGCGGCGACCTGGCGCAGGGCGAGATCACGCCCGAGGAGGCGGCTGCCCAGGTCGAAGAGGCCTGGATGTTCCGCTGAGCCGTTCGTCGGACGCATCCACGAACCTGAGCATGCCCGGTGCCGCGCTCACGCCGCGCCGGGCCCCGTTCTCCGAAGGGAATCCGTCATGAGTACCCTGACCCGACCTGCCGTGCACAGGAGAAGCAACACCGATCGCCTGCGGCAGGGGCTGGCCAACGGCAAGTTCACCGCCGTGCTGATCCTGCTGCCCCCGGCGCTGATCCTGTTCTCGCTGTTCGTCATCCTGCCGCTGGCCGACGCGGCCTACTACAGTGCCTTCTCCTGGAACGGCTACGGCACGCCGACCAACTTCGTCGGCACCCAGAACTACGAGCGGCTGCTCGACCACTCGGTGTTCCACACTGCGCTGTGGAACACCGCCAAGCTGATCCTCGTCTCGTTGATCATTCAGATGCCGCTGGCGCTGGGCCTGGCGTTGCTGGTGTATCGCAAGACCCCGACCAACACCCTGTTCCGGCTGGTGTTCTTCCTGCCCTACATTCTTGCCGAGGTGGCCGCCGGGCTGATCTGGAGCTTCGTCTTCGATGGCGACTACGGCATCACCGCCTTCATGTTCCAGACCCTGGGGCAGGAGTCGGTCTACGTGCTGGCCGATCGCCAGTGGGCTTTCCCGGCGATCATGACGGTGATCGTATGGAAGTACTTCGGCTTCCACATGATGATCTACATCGCCGCGCTGCAGAGCGTGCCCAAGGACCTGATCGAGGCGGCCAAGCTCGAGGGTGCCAAGCCGCGTCAGGTGGCCCTGTTCGTGCAGATCCCGCTGATCAAGCACGCCATCGTGGTGAGCGGCTTCTTCGCCATCATCGGTTCGCTGCAGATCTTCGACATCATCATCCCGATGACCAACGGCGGGCCGTCCAACTCGACCCATACCATCGTCACCTACCTCTACACCTTCGGCCTGTCGCGGCTCAACATCGGCTTCGGTAGTGCCGCCGCCGTGGTGCTGTTCGTGCTCGCCATCGGCATTGCGCTGTTCTACCAGCGCGCCACGGCGAAGGAGGAGCGGACATGAGCAGCGCGACCTTCCGCAACACCCTGCGCGTGATCGTGTTGATCCTGGTGGCCAGCCTGGTCATCGGCCCGCTGCTGGCGTCCTTCTTCGGCGGCTTCAAGACCAACGCCGAGCTGCGCACCAATCCGCTGTGGCTGCCCGACGCCTGGAATCCGCAGAACTACGTCGCGATCTTCCTCGACGGCAATTTCTGGCGCTACATGGGCAACTCGTTCTTCATCTCGTCGATGACGGTGCTGCTGACCCTGGTAGTGGGCGCGGCGGCGGCCTACGTGTTCTCGCAGATCCGCTTCTTCGGCTCGCGGATGATCCACTCCTACCTGCTGCTGGGGCTGATGTTCCCCTTCGCCGCGGCGATCCTGCCGCTGTTCATCAAGGTGCGCGACCTGGGTCTGCTGGATACCTACTGGGCGGTGATCCTGCCGCAGACCGCCTTCGGCCTGTCGCTGGCGATCCTGCTGTTCAAGGCGTTCTTCGATCAGCTGCCCAAGGAGCTGTTCGAGGCCGCCTACGTCGACGGCTGCAGTTACCTGCGCTTCTTCTGGTCGTTCACCTTGCCGCTGTCGACGCCGATCCTGGCCACCGTGGGGGTGTTCGTCTTCGTGCAGAGCTGGAACAACTTCCTGCTGCCGCTGGTGGTGCTCAACGACCGCTCCATCTACACCTGGCCGCTGGGCATGATGCAGTTCCAGGGCGAGTACCTGACCCAGTGGAACATGATCCTGGCGTTCGTGACGCTGACCATCACGCCGGCGGTGATCTTCTTCCTCGCCGCGCAGAAATACATCGTGGCCGGACTGACCGGCGGCTCCGTCAAGGGATGACACCGATGACCGATACCATCCGCAACCCGATTCTCCCTGGCTTCAACCCCGATCCCTCGATCTGCCGGGTGGGTGAGGACTACTACATCGCCACCTCCACCTTCGAGTGGTACCCGGGGGTGCAGATCCACCACTCGCGGGACCTGGCCAACTGGCGGCTGGTGAGCCGGCCGTTGGCCCGGGCCGCCCAGCTCGACATGCGCGGCAATCCCGACTCCTGTGGCATCTGGGCGCCTTGCCTGACCCATGCCGACGGCTTGTTCTGGCTGATCTACACCGACATGAAGCGCTACGAGGGCAACTTCAAGGACGGCCACAACTACCTGGTCACCGCTCCCGCCATCGAGGGACCCTGGAGCGACCCGGTATATCTCAATTCCAGCGGCTTCGATCCCTCGCTGTTCCACGACGACGACGGCCGCAAGTGGCTGGTCAACCTCAAGTGGGACTACCGCCAGCGCGAGGGCGGCGATCGCTTCGGCGGCATCCTGCTGCAGGAGTACGACGTCGAGCGCAGGCAACTGGTCGGCCCGATCCGCAACATCTTTGCCGGCACCGAGATGAAGCTCACCGAGGGGCCGCACCTCTATCGCCGCGACGGCTGGTACCACCTGCTGGTGGCCGAGGGCGGTACCGGCTACGACCACGCCGTGACCATGGCGCGCTCGCGCGAGATCGCCGGCCCCTATGAGGTACACCCGGACAACCCGGTGCTGACCACGCGCCAGGATCCGGACAATTCGCTGCAGCGTGCCGGCCACGCCGATCTGGTCGATACGCCGGAAGGCGAGACCTATATGGTGCACCTGTGCAGCCGGCCGCTGCCCGGCACGCGCCGCTCGCCGCTGGGGCGCGAGACGGCGATCCAGCGGGTCGAGTGGGGCGAGGACGGCTGGCTGCGCCTGGCCCATGGCGGCAACGTTCCGGCGCTGGAGGTGGCCCTTGCTGGCGTCGAGACCGGCGTGGCGCAGTGGGAGCCGGCCGAGGAGGAAACCTATGCGTTCGCGCCCGGTGCGCTGCCGGCGGATTTCCAGTGGCTGCGCACACCCGAGCCCGGGCGGCTGTTCTCGCTCGATGCGCTGCCCGGTTATCTGCGTCTTTACGGCCGCGAGTCGGTGGGTTCCTGGTTCGAGCAGGCGCTGGTGGCAAGGCGCCAGGACAGCTGGCACTGCAGCGCCGAGACCGAACTCGAGTTCGAGCCCGACGACATCCAGCAGTTCGCCGGGCTGATCGCCTACTACAACCGCTTCAAGTTCCACTATCTCGCAGTGAGCCTGAACGATGAGGGCAACAAGGTGCTCAGCGTGATGAGCTGCCACGACGAGTGGCCCAGCGGGCAGCTCGACATCGTCGAGGGCGGCGTGGCGCTCGAGCCCGGCCTGCCGGTACGTCTCGGCCTCGACATCCGTGAGCGCGAGCTGCAGTTCCGCTTCGCCCAGGGCAGCGCCGGGTGGCGGCCGATCGGCCCGGTGCTGGACGCCGGGCTGCTCTCGGACGAAGGCAGCGGTCGCGCCCACGGCTACTTCACCGGCAACTTCCTGGGTATGGCGGCGCATGACATCAGCGGACGCGCCACGCCGGCGGACTTCGCCGTGTTCCGCTATCGCCGCAATACCCGTTGAACCCGATTACGCCCACAACCAAACACAACAGGCGGCAAGAAGAGACATGCTATGGCTGACGTAACCCTGGTCGACATCGAGAAGACCTTCCGTGGCAAGACCACGGTGATCCCCAACCTCAACCTGCGCATCGAGGACGGCTCCTTCACCGTGCTGGTGGGCCCCTCCGGCTGCGGCAAGTCGACCCTGCTGCGCATGATCGCCGGGCTCGAGACGGTGACCCGCGGTGCCATCTCCATTGGTGGGCGCGACGTCACCACCGCCGAGCCCAGCGAGCGCAACATCGCCATGGTGTTCCAGTCCTACGCGCTCTATCCGCACATGACGGTGGCACGCAACATCGACTTCGGCATGCGCCTGGCCAAGGTGCCCACCGAGGAGCGCAAGGCGAAGGTGGCCGAGGCGGCACGCCTGCTCAACCTGGAAGAGCTGCTCGAGCGCAAGCCAGCCGAGCTATCCGGCGGCCAGCGCCAGCGCGTGGCCATCGGTCGCGCCATCGTGCGCAACCCCGGAGTGTTCCTGTTCGACGAACCGCTCTCCAACCTCGACGCGGCGCTGCGCAACCGCATGCGCGTGGAGCTGGCCGAGCTGCACCAGCGGCTCGACGCCACCATGATCTACGTCACCCACGATCAGGTCGAGGCGATGACCCTGGCCGACTGCATCGTGGTGATGAACGCCGGCCAGATCGAACAGGTCGGCACGCCGATGAACCTCTACCAGCGCCCCGAGACGCTGTTCGTGGCCGGCTTCATCGGCTCGCCGAAGATGAACCTGATCGAAGGGGAGGTGGCCAAGGCCCATGGCGCCACCACGCTGGGCATTCGCCCGGAGCACCTCGAGGTGAGTCACGAGGCAGGGGAGTGGCGCACCCGGGTGCGGGTGGTGGAGATGCTCGGTGCCGACGCTTTCGCCTATGTCGACAGCGATGCTACCGGCCCGCTCACCGTGCGTCTGCCCGGCGACGCCGAGGTGCGCAGCGGCGACATTCTCTACCTGACGCCGCGCTACGAGCTGCTGCATGCCTTCGGCATCGATGGACGACGCTTGCCGGACGAGGCCCTGGCCAGACCTCGGGCCACCATGGCCTGAACCGGGAGCGAGAACAGCGCAATGACGACGATCACTCTCGACAACGGCAGGCTGCGACTGGTGGTCAACCCAGTAGTCGGCGGCTCCGTGGTGCGTTTCGACAGGCTCACCGAGCATGGCCCCGAGCCGCTGATGCGTCCGGGCAACGACGCCGAGCGCGACCCCAACCGACTGGCCATGTATCCGCTGGTGCCGTGGTCCAACCGTATCGGCGGGGGCGGTTTCACCTGGCAGGGATGCCACTACCCGCTCGCGGCCAACCTGGCCGGTGAGCCCCTGCCGATCCACGGCGACGGTTGGCAGCGGGAATGGCGGGTGGAGCGGCAAGCGCAGCACGAACTGCGCCTGACGCTGCGCTCGTTTGAGCAGCCGCCGTTCGACTACCTGGCGGAGCTGAGCTATCGCCTGGCGGATGACACCCTCGAGGTGGTCCTTGCCGTGACTCATCGGGGAGAGACACCGGCTCCCTATGGCCTAGGCCTGCATCCCTGGTTCCCGCGCAGCGCCGATGTGCGGCTCGAGGCCACTGCCGAAGGCGTGTGGGAGGTCGACGCCGACCAATTGCCTACCGAATGGCGCCGGCTCGAGGCGACCGAGAGCTGGAACTTCTCGCGTGGTAAGGGGCTGCCGAGCGGCAAAATCGACAATCTCTTCACCGGCTGGAACGGCCGGGCCGAGCTGCGCTGGCCCGAGCGCGGCGTGACGCTCGAGGTGCGTGCCGACACCTCGCGCTACCTGGTCTTCTCGCCGGGCAAGCAGGCGGATTTCTTCTGCTTCGAGCCGGTTTCCCATGGCGTCGATGCCCACCGTTTCGCTGACTCCCCCACCCAGGGCCTTGCCTCTGAAGAATCAGGCCTGGTGATCCTGGAAGAGGGGGAGCGCTGCGAGATGTGCTGCCACTTCCGCTGTCACCCCGCTGACTGAACTCACGTTCGGTACCCGCTCTTTCGATACCCGCTTTTTCGATACCTGCTTTTGACGACAAAGGAGACGACACGCATCGCTTAACCACTTAGTTCAGACTTATTACCAACAACAAGCAGCGCCATCATTCACAGGAGCAAACAATGAAGACAACAGTGAAAACGCCACCTCATGCCAGACACACCCTCTCCCGCCTGGGCCTGATCGGGCTCGGCTGCCTGGCTTTCGCCAGCGCACAGGCACAAGAGGGAGCAATGTCCGGCATCGACTTCACCGGCTATGCGCGCTCCGGCGTCGGCAATACCGCAGGCGGAGGCGACCAGGCCTGCTTTCGGGCCAACGGTGCGGGGGCCAAGTATCGTCTGGGCAACGAGTGCGAGACCTATGCCGAGCTGGGTCTGGGTGCCACTCTGTTCGAAGAGGGCGACAGGTCGTTCTACTTCAACAGCATGGTGGGGTATTTCACCAACCAGCTGAACGATGCCGAGGATACCGAGGTTTCCCTGCGGCAGCTGTACGTTCAGGGCAACAACGTGATCGACGCCCTACCCGGCGCCACCTTATGGGCGGGCAAGCGCTTCTACCGCCGCCATGACGTACACATCAACGACTTCTTCTACTGGGACTCCACTGGCCCCGGTGGCGGTATCGAGAACATCGACGTGGGTACCGGCAGGCTGCATCTGGCGTGGATGCGTGCCACGGGCACCGACGACACCGAATACCCCGATGCCGACAACCGCATCTCCAACGACACTCTCGACATCCGCTGGTCGGACATTCCCGTCAATCCCGGCGGGAGCCTGGTGCTGGGCTACAACTACGGTCGCGCCCAGCTCAGCGAAGCCCAGGAGGCCTACTACCAGGGCAGCGAGGCCAAGCGGGGCCACATGGTGACTCTGCAGCATGAGCAGGAGAGCTGGTTCGGCGGCACCAACAAGCTGGCGCTGCAGTACGCCACCGACGGCATCATCAATGCGGGCACCGGCCAGGGGCGCATGAATGCCGGGGTCTCTCCAGACGTGCCCGGCGGCGAGATGTGGCGTGTGATAAATCACGGCAACGTCTGGCTCGCACCAGACAGGTTCGACTTGCTGTATGCGGCCATCTACGAGGAGAAGCGCTTCGACGACGACTCCGGGGCCACCTGGATGTCGCTCGGCGTGCGTCCGACCTACTACTGGACCGACAACCTGAGCACGGCGCTGGAGATCGGCCATGACTATGTCGATCCCGAGAACGGCGATCCCAGCCGCCGCTTGAGCAAGGCCACCCTGGCGCAGCAGTGGTCGGCGGGGGTGGGCGGCTTCGCACGTCCGGTCATTCGCGCCTTCGTCACCTATGCGGACTGGAACGGCGACGCCTTCCAGGCGGATCGCACCAGTCGCTCGATCGATGCGGGCGCGGCGGGCGATGCCATCAACATCGATGACAGCGACGGCGTGACCTTCGGTCTGCAGATGGACGTGTGGTGGTAACGCACGCCAGGACACCCTTCATCGCGGGGCTTCCTCCCCTTGGCGCCCGCACGGGCGCCCTTTTTGCGGAGTACATGTCATGCAGGAACGCAAGGTAATGAGCCGCTCGGCCTATATCTTCATGATCTGCTGTATCGCCGCCATCGGCGGCTTTCTGTTCGGCTTCGACAGCGGTGTCATCAACGGCACGGTCGATGGCCTGCAGGCCGCTTTCGGCTCCGACAGCGTGGGCACCGGCTTCAACGTCGCCTCGATGCTGCTCGGCTGTGCCGTAGGCGCCTTCTTCGCCGGGCGCCTGGCGGACCGCTTCGGCCGCCGTACGCTGCTGATCGTGGCGGCAGTGTTCTTCCTCGTCAGCGCCTGGGGCTCGGGCATTGCCGGTGGTTCCCTGGAGTTCGTCTTCTATCGGGTACTGGGCGGCATGGCGGTGGGGGCGGCCAGCGTGATGACCCCGGCCTACATCAGCGAAGTGGCACCTGCCGCCTATCGCGGGCGGCTCGCCACCATCCAGCAGGTGGCGATCATCTCGGGGCTGTTCGTGGCCTTTCTCAGCAACTACGTGCTGGCCCATGTGTCGGGCTCGGCCATGGCCGAGCTGTGGCTGGGCTTCGCCACCTGGCGCTGGATGTTCTGGATCGAGCTGCTGCCGGCGGCGGTATTCCTGCTGGCGCTGCTGTTCATTCCCGAGAGCCCGCGCTACCTGATCAGCAGCGGCAAGCAGAGTGAGGCACGCCGCGTGCTGGGGCTGGTGATGCCCGAGGGCGAGGTGAGCGCCAAGCTGGCGGAGATCGATGCGACCCTGGCCCGCGATCACAAGCCGCGCCTGCGCGACGTGCTCGACCGTACCACCGGCAAGGTGCACGGCATCGTCTGGGTGGGTATCGGGCTGGCCGTGTTCCAGCAACTGGTGGGCATCAACGTGGTGTTCTACTACGGCGCCGTGCTGTGGCAGTCGGTGGGCTTCTCCGAGGGCGATGCGCTGCTGATCAACGTCATCTCGGGGGCGGTCAGCATCGGCGCTTGCCTGCTCGCCATCGCCCTGATCGACAAGATCGGGCGCAAGCCGCTGCTGTGGGCGGGCTCGGTGGGCATGGCCCTGACCCTGGCCTGCATGGCCTTTGCCTTCTCCACGGCGACCCTGGTCGATGGCCGCCTGCGTCTCGGCGATGACATGGGGGTGTTCGCCCTGCTGGCCGCCAACGCCTACGTGTTCTTCTTCAACGTCTCCTGGGGCCCGGTGATGTGGGTGATGCTCGGTGAGATGTTCCCCAACCAGATGCGTGGCTCGGGCCTGGCCATCGCCGGGCTGTTCCAGTGGCTGGCCAACTTCGGCATCACCATGACCTTCCCCATCATGCTGGCCACGATCGGCCTGGCCGGCGCCTACGGCTTCTATGCCCTGTGCGCGGTGGTGTCGGTGTTCTTCGTGCTGCGCCTGGTCAAGGAGACGCGGGGCAAGGAGCTCGAAGAGATGGCTTATGAGTGACGCTGCCGCGTAGCCCGAGCGCACGAGAAGCACCAATCGAGCCGACATCGCCGACTCCCCGGGCGGCGATGTCGGAGTAGGCATGCCTCGGCATCCTGGCACGTGTGTCCTGAGTTGGTTGTCAGACTGAACGAATTGATGAGTATCAGTCCTTCCTAAAGAGGACTGCGATATCGGATGTACGGCGACAAATATACTGTTATGGAAGGATAAACAGGGATCGTCGACTAACGTCTCATTGACGATTTTTGGTGGGGTGACCAATCTAGTTAGTAAATAAAAAAAACTAAGTGGGAGATGAAGCATGAACAGCGACGTGACGCGCTACCCCAGCCTCGAGCAGCAGGTGGTCTTCATTACTGGTGGCGGCAGCGGCATCGGCGCTGCGATGACCCGGGCCTTTCACCGCCAGGGGGCCAGAGTCGCCTTCGTCGATATCGACGATGCCGCCAGCCAGGCGCTGGTGGAGGAGCTGCAGGCAACGACCGGCCGAGCTCCGCATTACCACCGCTGCGATATCCGTGACGTGGCGGCGCTGCAGGCAACGATTGCCACCGTGGGCCGCGAATTGGGCCCCATTCATACCCTGGTCAACAACGCCGCCAATGACGACCGCCATGATTGGCAGGATATCGACGTGGCCTATTGGGACGACCGTATGGCGCTCAATCTGCGTCCGATGTTCTTTGCCGCCCAGGCGGCGGCACATCAGATGATCGAAGCCGGCGGCGGGGCGATCATCAACTTCGGCTCCATCAGCGTCAAGACGGCCATTCCCCGGCTGGCGGCCTACGTCACGGCCAAGGCGGCGGTGCATGGGCTGACGCGCAGCCTGGCGCGGGACCTGGGCGAGCGCAATATCCGCGTCAACACCGTGGTCCCGGGATGCATCATGACCCAGCGTCAGCTCGACAAGTGGATCGGTCCCGATGACGAGGCGCGCATCCGTGAGCATCAATGTCTCAAGGTTCGCCTGTCGCCCGATCATGTGGCCCCCATGGTCCTTTTCCTGGCGGCGGACGACGGCGCCCAGCTGACCGGCCATGAGTTCACCGTCGATGCGGGGTGGGGCTGATGCACACACGGAATCATCCGCTGCTGTCGGCTCGCCGGATCTGCCGCTCGTTTGGCCAGAACCAGGTGCTGTTCGACATCGACCTCGAGCTGGTGCCGGGCGAGGTCCATGCGCTGCTGGGTGAGAATGGCGCAGGCAAGTCGACGCTGGTGCGCATTCTTGCGGGCTATCTGAGTCCCAGCGAAGGTGAGATCCGCCTCGAGGGCGAACTGCGCCGCTACCGCAGCAGCGGCGATGCCGAAGCCGATGGCGTGGTGATGATTCACCAGGAGCTGGCCTTGGCCGAGCAGCTGACCGTGGAGGAGAACGTCTTTCTGGGTCGCGAGATTCGACGCGGCCCCTTCCTCGACCATCGGGCCATGCGCGAGCGCTGCCGTGCGGCGCTGGCCGAGCTCGAAACCCGGGTCGACCCGCGTACCAGGATCAAGGACCTCAGCACGTCCGATCAGCAGATGGTGGAAATCGCCAAGGCGATCACGCGCGACGTGCGCGTGCTGATCATGGACGAGCCCACGGCGGCCCTCACCGAGCATGAAGTTGAGGTGCTGTTCGCCCTGATCGCAAGGCTGCGCGAGCGCGGCGTGGCGATCCTCTACATCTCTCACAAGCTACGCGAGATCGAGCGGATCGCTGACAGGGTCACGGTGCTGCGCGACGGCCGGCTGATCGACAGTGCACCGATGGCCGGGCGCAGCAAGGAGGAGTTGGCGCGGCTGATGGTGGGTCGCGAGATCAGCGACATGTACCCCGAGCGCACCGAGCTGGCCAGCGACGCGGAGGTGGTGCTGGAGGCCCGCGACATCGTCGTCCCCGGTGCCGTGAAACAGGCGAGCTTCACCCTGCGCCGCGGTGAGGTGCTGGGCTTCGGTGGGGTGGTGGGGGCCGGGCGCACGGCACTGATCGAAGCGGTGCTGGGACTGCGTGCCCGCAGTGGCGGTGAGGTGTTGCGCAACGGCCAACCGGTGGCACTGCGCCACCTGCGCGATGCGGTGCGCCAGCGCATCGCCTATCTCACCGAAGACCGCAAGGGCAAGGGCCTGGTGCTCAACATGGGGCTGCGCCCCAATCTCACCCTACTCAACCTGCGCGCTTACTGCCGCCCGCTGATCGACCGTCGCCGCGAGGAGCAGGCCTTCAAGGAGGCCGTCGAGCGCTTCGACATTCGCTTGCGCACCCAGGCGGCGACTGCCGCCGAGCTCTCCGGTGGCAATCAGCAGAAGCTGCTGCTGGCCAAGGTCATGTCCATCGATCCCGAGATCGTCGTCATCAACGAGCCGACCCGTGGCATCGACGTGGGCACCAAGCACCAGATCTATCACTTCGTGCGGGAACTCACCGAGGCCGGGCGCTCGGTGATCCTGGTTTCCTCCGAGATGGCCGAGCTGATCGGCCTCTCGCATCGGGTGGCGGTGATGTGTGCCGGGGTACTGACAGGCGTGCTCGAGGGCGAGCAGATCAACGAACAAGAAATCATGCAGTACGCATCCGGGATCAAGGGGGTGGGAGCCGATGAACAACGCCGTGCCTGACAACAAATCGCTCACGCAGAGCAGGGTCTCCGTCGACCTCAAGACATGGGGGCCTTTCATCGCCTTGCTGGCCCTGGCGATGCTGGGCGTATTGATCAATCCCGCCTTCCTGGGGCTGGACAACCTCTCCAACATGCTCACCCGCAGCGCCTTCATCGGCATCATCGCCATCGGCGCCACCTTCGTGATCACTGCCGGTGGGCTGGACCTTTCGGTGGGCTCGATGGCGGCCTTCATCGCCGGGGTGATGATCATCCTGATGAACAGCCTGGTCGAGCAGTTCGGCCCGGGTCTCACCACCATATTGCTGGGCATCGGCGCCTCGCTGCTGCTGGGCCTGTGTGCCGGTTTCATCAACGGCATGGTGACCACCAAAGGCAAGATCGAGGCCTTCATCGTCACCCTCGGCACCATGGGCATCTATCGTTCGCTGGTGACCTACCTGGCCGATGGCGGGACCCTGTCGTTGGACTGGGGGGTGCGTGACATCTATCGGCCGGTCTACTACGGCCATCTGATGGGCATTCCGATTCCGGTGCTGGTGTTCCTGATGGTGGCAGTGGCCGGCTACATTCTGCTCAACCATACCCGCTTCGGCCGCTACTGCTTTGCCATCGGTTCCAACGAGAAGGTGGCCGAATACAGCGCCATCCATGTCGATCGCATCAAGACCATGACCTACATGCTGCAGGGCGTATGCGTGGCGCTGGCGACCATCATCTACGTGCCGCGGCTGGGCTCTGCCTCTGGCGCCACCGGGGTGCTGTGGGAACTCGAGGCGATCGCGGCGGTGATCATCGGCGGCACCGTGCTCAAGGGCGGGCACGGCCGCATCTGGGGCACGGTAGTGGGAGCGATCATGCTGACCATGATCGGCAACATTCTCAATCTGACCGATGCCATCTCCAACTATCTCAACGGTACGGTGCAGGGAATCATCATCATCGTCGCGGTGTACCTGCAGCGCGCATCGTGGAGGAAGTCGGCGCCATGAGGCGCTCTTATAGCAGCACGATAACAAGCACAAACAGCTAAGGAGCATCAGCATGCCAACCAAGAGGACCCTAGCAGCCTTCGCTGCCGCTGCAGCGTTGGGACTGCCCACTTTCGCCGCCGCTCAGGAGTATACGATCGGCGTCTCCATTCCTGCCGCCACCCATGGCTGGACCGGCGGGGTCAACTTCCATGCTCAGCAGGCGAAAGAGCGCCTCGAGTCGCTCTATCCCGAGATTTCCATCACCATCACCACGGCGAGCGATCCGGGTGGCCAGGCCAACGATCTCGAGGATCTGGTCTCACAGCGCAACATCGATGCGCTGGTGGTGCTGCCCTTCGAATCGGGCCCGCTGACCGACCCGGTGCGGCGGGTCAAGGATGCCGGCGTGTTCGTTACCGTGGTCGACCGCGGCCTCGAGCAGGAGGGTATCGAGGATCTCTACGTCGCCGGTAACAACCACGAGCTGGGACGTGTCTCCGGTGAGTACATTCGTGAGCAACTCGACGGCCAGGGCGACATCGTGGTGCTGCGCGGGATCCCCACGGTGATCGACGACGAGCGCGTGCAGGGCTTCCAGGAAGCCATCGAGGGCTCCGAGATCAACATCCTCGACATGCAGCACGCCAACTGGAACCGTGACGACGGCTTCGAAGTGATGCAGGATTTCCTGGCGCGTTTCGATCGCATCGATGCGGTGTGGGCCCAGGACGACGATATTGCCATCGGGGTGATCGAAGCGGTACGTCAGGCCGGGCGCGAAGACGAGCTCTTCATCGTCGGCGGCGCCGGCATGAAGGACATCATCAGGCGAGTCATGGAAGGCGATCGGCTCGTGCCGGTCGACGTGCTCTATCCGCCGGCGATGATCGCCACCGCCATGGACCTGACGGTGCAGCATTTCGTCTCCAATGGTCCGGTGGTCGGTCAGTACATTCTCGGCTCCCCGCTGATCACTCAGGAGAATGCCGAGCAATACTACTTCCCCGATTCACCGTTCTGATCGATCCGAGCGGGCGCTCGGCGCCCGCTCGGTTCACCTGTCGATCATCATCGGAGAGCCATCATGAACACAATCAAAGGACCGGCGATCTTCCTTGCTCAGTTCGCCGGAGACGACGCACCCTTCAATAGCCTGGACAGCATCGCCGCCTGGGCGGCGAACCTGGGCTACAAGGGAGTTCAGCTTCCCAGCTGGGATGCGCGTCTGATCGATCTGAAACGTGCCGCCGAGAGCCAGACCTACTGCGACGAGATCAAGGGCACCCTGGCCGAGCACGGTTTGGCACTGACCGAACTCTCCACCCACCTGCAGGGCCAACTGGTTGCCGTACATCCGGCCTATGACGAGATGTTCGACGGTTTTGCCGCGCCTGAAGTGAGGGGCAATCCACGGGCGCGCCAGGCCTGGGCGGTGGAGCAGCTGCATTTTGCCGCACGTGCTTCACGCAACCTGGGGCTGATCGATCACGGCACCTTTTCCGGCGCCCTGGCCTGGCCCTATGTCTACCCGTGGCCACAGCGTCCGGCTGGCCTGATCGATACCGCCTTCGACGAGCTGGCCAGGCGTTGGCGGCCCATTCTCGATGCATTCGACGAAGCCGGGGTCAATCTCTGTTACGAGATCCACCCCGGTGAGGATCTGCATGACGGCATCACCTTCGAGATGTTCCTGGAGCGGGTTGGCCATCATCCGCGCTGTCATATTCTCTATGATCCCAGCCATTTCGTTCTGCAGCAGCTAGACTACCGCGGGTTCCTGGACGTCTACCGCGAGCACATCCAGATGTTCCATGTGAAAGACGCCGAATTCACCCCCAGCCCGAGGCAGGGCGTCTACTCCGGCTACCAGAGCTGGGTCGAGCGCGCCGGCCGTTTTCGCTCGCTGGGCGACGGCCAGGTGGACTTCAAGCACATCTTCTCGTGGATGGCGGCCAACGACTATCACGGCTGGGCGGTGCTCGAGTGGGAGTGCTGCCTCAAGCATCCCGAAGCTGGCGCGCGGGAGGGCGCGGCCTTCATTCGCGACCATATCATCGAAGTCACCGAACGGGCCTTCGACGACTTCGCCGATGGCGGTGCCGACGAGGCGGCCAACCGTCGCCTGCTGGGCCTCGACTGAGGGAAAAACGACATGAGCCAATATCACGACACTCCACGCCGGCTGCGTCTGGGCATGGTCGGCGGTGGCCAGGGCGCTTTCATCGGTGGCGTACACCGTATTGCCGCCAGGCTCGACGACCACTATGAGCTGGTTGCCGGCGCTTTCGCCTCCGACCCCGGGCGCAGTCGCGCGGCTGCCGCCGAACTGCATGTGGCCGAAGAGCGCGCCTATCCCGACTACCGCACCATGGCCGAGGCCGAGCGTCGGCGCGAGGACGGTATCGACGTGGTCGCCATCGTTACCCCCAACCACCTTCACTTCGACGTGGCGCGCACCTTCCTCGAGGCCGGCATCCATGTGATCTGCGACAAGCCGATGACCACCAACCTGGAGGATGCCCAGGCGCTGGCCGCTCTGGTCGAGCGTAGCGGGCTGTTTTTCGGCTTGACCCACAACTACTCCGGCTACCCATTGGTGCGTCAGGCCCGCGACATGGTCGCCGCCGGTGAGCTGGGTGAACTCAGGGTGGTGCAGGTCGAATACCCCCAGGATTGGCTCTCCACCCGCCTGGAGGAGAGCGGCGTGAAGCAGGCCGAGTGGCGCACGGACCCTCAGCGCAGCGGACCTGCCGGCTGTCTGGGCGACATCGGCACCCATGCCTATCACCTGGCACGCTTCGTCACCGGGCTCGAGCTGGAGTCGCTGGCGGCGGATCTGCACACTTTCGTCGAGGGTCGTGCCCTCGACGACAACGTGCACATGATGCTGCGCTTCAAGGGCGGTGCGCGGGGCATGCTGTGGTCGAGCCAGGTATCGCCGGGCAACGAGAACGGCCTGCGGCTGCGGGTGTACGGTAGTCGTGGCGGCCTCGAGTGGAGTCAGGAGGAGCCCAATCGGTTGCTGCATTCGCCGCTGGGCGAGCCGTCACGCATCCTGACGCGCAACGGACCAGGTCTGGGGGAAGCGGCCTTGACCGCGGCGCGCATACCGCCGGGGCATCCGGAGGGGTATCTCGAGGCCTTCGCCCAGCTGTATGGTGATTTTGCCGAGCAGATCCGGGCCCGCCAGGCCGGCCGTTCGGCAGACGCCTTGGCCCTGGGCACGCCGGGGGTGGGCGATGGTGTCGATGGCTTGCAGTTCATTACCCGGGCGCTGGAATCTTCGCAGTCGGGCGGTGCCTGGGTGACTTTCTGAACAATTGGTGATGAGCATGTGGTGCGTGGGGATCCCGTAAGGTTTCCATGGCTGGCTCGGACGCGGAAACTATAGGTGAATATGACTCAGGGGAAGACCATGACCCAACGCAAGATCACGCCCGACCAGTTGCGCTCGCGCTGGTGGTTCGACAACCCCGAATCGCCGGGTACCACGGCGCTGTGCATCGAGCGCTACATGAACTACGGCATCACCCTGGAGGAGCTCGCCGGCGGCAAGCCGATCATCGGCATCTGCCAGTCGGGCTCCGACCTGACGCCGTGCAACCGCCATCACATCGAGCTGGTCAAGCGGGTCAAGGAGGGCATTCGTGCCGCCGGTGGGGTGCCGTTCGAGTTCCCGCTGCACCCGATCCACGAGAACGCGCGGCGGCCCACTGCCGCGCTCGACCGCAACCTGGCCTACCTGGGCCTGGTCGAGGTGCTGCACGGCTATCCGCTCGACGGGGTGGTGCTCACCACCGGCTGCGACAAGACCACCCCGGCGAGCCTGATGGCCGCCGCCACGGTCAACATTCCCGCCATCGTCCTTTCCGGCGGGCCGATGCTCAACGGCTGGCGCGGGCCGGACCGGGTCGGCTCCGGTACCATCATCTGGGAGCTGCGCAAGCGGCTCGCGGCCGGCGACATCGACTATGCCGAGTTCCTCGCCCGAGCCACCGACTCGGCGCCCTCGGTGGGGCACTGCAACACCATGGGCACCGCCTCGACCATGAACTCCATGGCCGAGGCGCTGGGCATGAGCCTGCCCGGTTCGGCGATGATCCCCGCGCCCTACAAGGAGCGCGCCATGGTGGCCTACGACACCGGTGCGCGCATCGTCGACATGGTGTGGGCCGACCTGCGACCCAGCGACATTCTCACCCGCCAGGCGTTCGAGAACGCCATCGTGGTGTGCTCGGCGCTGGGGGGCTCATCCAACGCACCGATCCACATCAACGCCATTGCCCGCCACTCGGGCATCGAGCTGACCAACGACGACTGGCAGACGCTGGGCCATGCCATCCCGCTGCTGGCCAACGTGATGCCCGCCGGGGCCTATCTCTCCGAGGAGTTCCATCGCGCCGGCGGCGTGCCGGCGGTGGTCAACGAGCTGCTCGGCGCCGGCAAGCTCCACGGCGACGTACTCACCGTCAACGGCCGCACGCTGGCCGACAACGTGGCGGGCTGCGAGACTCGCGATCCCGAGGTGATCCGCCGCTACGACAACCCGCTGGTCGAGCAGGCCGGGTTCCTCAATCTCAAGGGCAACCTGTTCGACTCGGCGCTGATGAAGACCAGCGTGATCTCCGCCGACTTTCGCGCGCGCTTCCTCTCCAACCCCGACGACCCCAACGCCTTCGAGGGCAAGGTGGTGGTGTTCGACGGTTCGGAGGACTACCACGCGCGCATCGACGACCCGGCCCTCGACATCGACGAGCACACCATCCTGGTGATGCGCGGCGCGGGTCCGGTGGGCCATCCCGGCGGCGCCGAGGTGGTCAACATGCAGCCCCCCGAGGCGCTGATCAAGCGCGGTATCGAATCGCTGCCGTGCCTGGGCGACGGTCGCCAGTCGGGCACCTCCGGCTCGCCCTCGATCCTGAATGCCGCGCCCGAGGCGGCCACCGGCGGCGGCCTGGCGCTGCTCGAGGACGGCGACCGCCTGCGCGTCGACCTCAATCGCGGCGAAGTGCGCCTGCTGGTCGAGGACGCTGAGATAGAGGCGCGCCGCGAGCGACTGGCGCAGCAGGGCGGTTACCGCTATCCAGGCCACCAGACACCGTGGCAGGAGATCCAGCGCACCTTGGTGGAACCGCTCGACCGCGGCATGACGCTGGCGGGGGCCACCAAGTACCGCGACGTGGCACGCCAGAGCCCACCGCGGGACAACCATTGAGGCAAAGGGAATTCACCGGGCGAACGGAGACGAGCGATGCAGGACGGTGTGATCGAAGTGGCAGTGAAGCTCGACATGAGCCTGGGCGAGAGCCCGGTGTGGTCGGTTGAGCGCCAGACGCTGTATTGGGCCGATATCAACAATGGCCATCTCTACGCCTGGCGGCCGCAGGAGAGTGGGGCGCCGACACGCATCGAGCTGGGCGAGAAGGTGGGCTGCGTGGCGCTCGACGAGGCGGGCCTGGTGGCCGCTGCGGCCTCGGGCATCCTGCGCCTGCCGACGGGCGGCGAACCCGAACGGCTGGCCGACAATCCGGAGTGGAGGCCGGCGGGGCAGGGCAACCGCTTCAATGACGGTCGCTGCGACGCCGCCGGGCGCCTGTGGGTGGGCACCATCGACGCCGACGAATCGAGCCCCAGCGCGGCGCTCTACTGTCTCGACAGGGGTGAGCTGACGCCGCGGCTGACGGGCCTCGGTATTTCCAACGGCCTGGCCTTCAGCCCCGATCGGCGCTGGCTCTACCATACCGACTCGCTGAGCCGACGCATCCTGCGCTACCCCTTCGACCTCGACAGCGGAACCCTGGGCGAGGGCGAGACCTGGGTCGACCTGGAAAGGCTGGGCCTGCCCGGCGTGCCCGACGGCGCAGCGGTGGACAGCGAGGGCTGCTACTGGAGCGCGCTCTACGACGGCGGTCGCATCGTACGCTTCTCGCCCGAGGGTGAGCTGGTGGCGGAGCACCCGGTGCCGTGCCCGCACCCGACCATGGTGGCCTTCGGCGGGCCCGATCTGCGCACGCTCTACATCACCACCGCGACCCAGCACCTCGACGCCGAGGGCAAGGCGCGCTGGCCGCAGGCCGGCAGCCTGCTGCAGATGAGAACCGGCGTGGCGGGGCTCGCCGAGCCCGGCTTCAAGGGGTAGCTCCTCACCGGCAGCAATAACTTCGCGTGCGAGATGGTCGGCGCTTTGTTGCAATTGGTGTCGGCGGGGTTGGAGAATTTCGTTAGCGTCCTCATAAAGACAGGGAAGGTCAATTTCGTTCGCCAAAGGAGTCGGCAAATGTCGCAAACCACGCTATTCACCCCACTTCAGCTGGGCGGCCTGAATCTCCCCAATCGCGTGATCATGGCCCCGCTGACCCGCTCGCGCACCCCGGACAGCGTGCCCGGCAAGTTGCAGCAGATCTATTACGGCCAGCGTGCGGGTTCGGGGCTGATCATCAGCGAGGCCACCAATATCTCGCCCACCGCTCGCGGCTACGTCTACACGCCGGGCATCTGGACCGACGAGCAGGAAGCCGGCTGGAAGGGCGTGGTCGAGGCCGTGCATGCTAAGGGCGGACGCATGGCGCTGCAGCTGTGGCATGTGGGGCGTGTGTCCCACGAGATGGTGCAGCCGGACGGCCAGCCGCCCGTGGCGCCCAGCGCCCTAAAGGGAGAAGGCGCCGAGTGCTTCGTCGAGTTCGAGGACGGCAGTGCGGGGCCGCACCCCACCAGCACGCCGCGGGCGCTGGAGACCGACGAGATCCCCGGCATCGTCGAGGACTACCGCCAGGCCGCCGTGCGTGCCAAGCGCGCCGGGTTCGACATGGTCGAAGTGCACGCTGCCAACGCCTACCTGCTGAACCAGTTCCTGGCGACCGGTACCAATCGGCGTACCGATCAGTACGGTGGTTCCCTCGAGAATCGCGCGCGTTTCCCGCTGGAGGTGATCGATGCGGTTGCCGAAGTGTTCGGCCCTGCACGCGTCGGCGTTCGCCTGACTCCGTTCATCGAGCTGTTCGGCCTTACCGACGATGAGCCCGAGGAGATGGCCTACTACCTGGCCGACCAGTTCTCCAAGCGTGGTCTGGCCTACATCCACCTCAACGAGCCCAACTGGGCCGGTGGGAACATCACCTTCCCCGAGGGCTTCCGTCAGGGGATGCGTCAGCACTTCCGCGGGGGCTTGATCTACTGTGGCAACTACGATGGCGAGCGAGCGCGCCAGCGTCTGGAAGACGGTACTGCCGACGCCGTGGCCTTCGGTCGTCCCTTCATTGCCAATCCCGATCTGCCCGAGCGGCTGCGTGTCGGTGCCAAGCTCAATGAGCCCGATCCGAACACCTTCTACGGCGGTGCCGAAAAGGGCTACACCGACTATCCCTTCATGGATAACGGCCACGACCGCCTGGGCTGACGAGCGCGACGGCGGCTCTGACGCTACTGACCGAGCCGCCGCCCCAGTGCCTGCATGAAGCGGGTGCCCGCCGCGAGCTGCTCGATCTCGATGTACTCGTCGGGCTGGTGGGCCTGGCGGATGCTGCCGGGGCCGCAGATCACGGTGGGCAGCCCCACGCGCTGGAACTGCCCGGCCTCGGTGGCGTAGGCCACCGCGCCGCTGGGCTGCTCGCCGAGCAGCTCGCGGCACAGGTCGAGCACTTGGGCATTGTTGTCGTCGGCTAGCGCCGGCACCGTGAGGTTGAGCGCCTCGGTGACGATGCTCGTCTCGGGGGCGCGGCGCTGCATCTCGGCCTCGAGCTCGGCGGCGTAGTCGTTCACCCTGCCGAGCAGTTCCTCGACGCGGTCGCCGGGCAGGTGGCGGATCTCCCACTCGAAGGTGCACTCCCGCGCCATGATGTTGATCGCGGTACCGCCGGCGATCTTGCCCACGTGTAGGCTGGAGTGGGCGACGTTGAAGGCCTCGTCGACACGCCCCTCGGCGCGCAGCTCGCTCATCACGTCCTCGATCTTCGTCACCAGCCGTGCGGCGACGTGGATCGCCGACACGCCCTGGTCGATCTGGCTGGAGTGCGAGGCGCGGCCGGTCACGGTGGTGCGCAGGTTGGTGGCACCCTTGTGGGCCACCACCGGCTGCATCAGGGTCGGCTCGCCGACGATCACCGCCGCCGGGCGGGGGTGGTCGGCCATCAGCCGCTCGATCATGCGTGGCGCACCGATGCAGCCGACTTCCTCGTCGTAGGAGAGCGCCAGGTAGATCGGCTTGTCCAGGCCGCGCTTCAGCCACTCGGGCAGTTCGGCCAGGGCGCAGGCGATGAAGCCCTTCATGTCGCAGGTGCCGCGTCCGTAGAGCTTGCCGTCGCCCTTGTCGACCAGGGTGAACGGGTCGGTGGACCAGGGTTGACCGTCGACCGGCACCACGTCGGTATGCCCCGAGAGCACCACGCCGCCACCCACCTCCGGCCCGATGCGCGCCAGCAGGTTGGCCTTCTTGCCGTCGTCGCTCTCCACACGCCAATGCTCAATCCCGTGCTCGTCGAGGTAGCCCTCGACGTAGGCGATCAGGTCGAGGTTGGAATCGCGCGACACGGTGGCAAAGCCTACCAGGCGTTCGAGCATCTCGGCGGCAGTCATGATTCTCTCCTTCGGGGCATTGCCTGAAGCCTAACACGCCTGCACCTATCGCAGCGGATGGTCGTCTCAGGATTGGTATGGTGAAAGCTTGGCTCAATCCAATTTGTCGAAGTTATTGAAATTTGCTATTGCTGCGGTGTGGAAAATCAAGTCTCTCTCTTTCGATTGTGCTGATATACCTATTCTCACCGTACAGCCACATTGCACGACAACGCGGCAACAAAGGGAGAGCGTCATGGACCAGAAAATCGATAGCAGCGCAGGCAAGTGTCCCGTCATGCACGGGGCGCGCACCAAGAAGGGCGATACCGGCAATTCCAACCAGGACTGGTGGCCCAATCAGCTCAATCTGAACATCCTTCACCAGCATGCGCCGAAGTCCAACCCGCTGGGTGAGGCGTTCGATTACGCCGAGGCGTTCAAGTCTCTCGACCTTCCCGGCGTCAAGCAGGACCTCGAAGCGCTGATGACCGACTCCCAGGAGTGGTGGCCGGCGGACTACGGCCACTATGGCCCACTGTTCATCCGCATGGCCTGGCACAGCGCCGGCAGCTACCGGGTGGGCGACGGTCGCGGCGGCGCCGGTACCGGCACCCAGCGCTTCGCACCGCTCAACAGCTGGCCCGACAACGGTAACCTGGACAAGGCACGGCGTTTGCTGTGGCCGATCAAGCGCAAGTACGGCAACAAGCTCTCCTGGGCCGACCTGTACATCCTGGCGGGCAATGTCGCCCTGGAATCCATGGGCTTCAAGACCTTCGGCTTCGCTGGCGGGCGTGAGGACGTGTACCAGCCGGAAGAGGACATCTACTGGGGCGCCGAGGACGAGTGGCTGGCCGACAGCGGCCATGCCAAGAGCCGTTATTCCGGTGAACGCGAGCTGGAGAACCCGCTGGCCGCGGTGCAGATGGGCCTCATCTACGTCAACCCGGAAGGCCCGGATGGCAACCCCGATCCGCTGGCATCGGCCAGGGACATTCGCGAAACCTTCGGCCGCATGGCGATGAACGACTACGAGACGGTGGCCCTGACCGCCGGCGGCCACACCTTCGGCAAGGCTCACGGCGCCGGCGATCCGGTCAACGTGGGCCCTGAGCCGGAGGCTGCACCCATGGAGGAGATGGGCTTCGGCTGGAAGAGCCGCTACAAGAGCGGCCAGGGCCGCGACACCATCACCAGCGGCCTGGAAGGCGCCTGGACGCCGACACCGACGAAGTGGGACATGAGCTACTTCGACGTGCTGTTCGGCTACGAGTGGGAGCTTACCACCAGCCCGGCCGGCGCCAAGCAGTGGGTGCCGAAGGGGCTTGCCGACAAGGACCATGCGCCGGATGCCGAAGATGCCTCGAAGCGTGTGGGCATCATGATGTCCACCGCCGACATGGCCATGCGCGAGGACCCGGAGTACCGCAGGATTTCCGAGCACTTCCACAACAATCCGGACGAGTTCGCCGACGCCTTCGCCCGTGCCTGGTTCAAGCTGACCCACCGCGACATGGGCCCGAAGGCACGCTACCTCGGCCCGGAAGTGCCGGCCGAAGACCTTATCTGGCAGGATCCGGTGCCCGCCGTGGACCATGAGTTGATCGATGCCCAGGACATCGCCAGCCTCAAGAGCAAGATCCTCGGCTCGGGCCTGAGCGTCGCCGAGCTGGTCTACACCGCCTGGTCGTCGGCTTCCACCTACCGCGGCTCCGACATGCGCGGCGGGGCCAACGGGGCGCGCATTCGCCTGGCGCCGCAGAAGGAGTGGGAGGCCAACCAGCCCGAGCAACTGGCCAAGGTGCTGAAGACCCTGGAGAGCATCCAGAGCGACTTCAATGCCACCCAGGCCGGCGGCAAGCGAGTATCGCTGGCCGACCTGATCGTGCTGGGCGGTGCCGCTGCCATCGAGCAGGCGGCCAGGGACGCCGGTCACGCCATCGAGGTGCCGTTCTCGCCGGGCCGCACCGACGCCAGCGCCGAGCAGACCGACGTCGAGTCGTTCGAGTGGCTGCGCCCCGAGGCCGACGGCTTCCGCAACTACCGCCGTGCTCGCTTCACCGTCTCCGACGAGGAGATGCTGATCGACAAGGCCCAGCTGCTGGGCCTGAGCGCGCCGGAGATGACCGTGCTGGTGGGCGGCCTGCGGGTGCTCGAGGCCAACTACGGCAACTCGCGCCACGGCGTGTTCACCGATCGCCCCGGGACGTTGACCAACGACTTCTTCGTCAACCTGGTCGACATGGGTACGCAGTGGCAGCCGACCTCGGTGGATGCCGACGTGTTCGAGGGCCGCGACCGCAAGAGCGGTGAAGTGAAGTGGACTGCTACCCGCGTCGACCTGGTGTTCGGCTCCAACTCGCAGCTGCGTGCCATCGCCGAGATCTATGCCCAGGACGATGCCAAGGAGAAGTTCGTTCAGGACTTCGTCGCCGCCTGGAACAAGGTGATGAACGCGGATCGCTTCGACCTGGCGTGATCGGTTCAGGCGTAGTAAAAAGGCGCCCCGACAGCGGGGCGCCTTTTTTCGGCTGGTAAATAAACATTTTTTCAACGTGAATCGCTGAGTCGCCCTCAAGAAGAGAGCCGCGGTGTCGAAGTAGAGTTCATGACCATACTGACCAATCTTATTCTCGACCCGCGCACTCTGGACGCCGTGCAGGGGGAGCACCAGCTCCCGCTGGTGCTGGTGTCCTTGGCGATCGCGCTGGCAGCCTCCTATGCCGGCCTGGATCTCATCAAGCTGGTCAGCAAGGCCAGGCACGCCGGGTGGCGCAGGCTTTGGCTTGTCGCTGGGGCCGGTATCATGGGGCTGGGTGTGTGGAGCATGCACTTTACCGGCATGCATGCCTATCGGCTTGCCTTCCCCGTGCAGCATGACCCGATCCTCACGCTCTTATCCATCGTGCCCGCCGTGGCGGGGAGCCTGGTGGCCATCTTGCTACTGTCGCGTGAGACCTCAACTCACCGAGAGCTGATGCTGGCCGGCACCAGCCTGGGGCTGGGGATCGGCATGATGCACTATGTGGGCATGACCGCCATGCGAATGCCGGCGGTGCTCTACCACGATCTGAAACTCTTTCTGTTCTCCCTGTTCGTCGCTGTCGGCCTCGGCATCCTGAGTGCCTATGCGTATCGCCTCTGCCGCCAGGAGTGGGGCTTGCGGCGGGCCAAGACCTGCGCCTTCATCAGCGCCTTGTTCGTCTCACTGGCCATTTGCAGCATGCACTACGTGGCCATGCGCGCTGCCTGGTTCGTTCCTCATCCAGGTGCGGCTTTGCCACTGCCAACAGCGGAATCGCACTGGCTCATTTATCTCATTGGGGGCTGTGTCGTTCTGGTTGCCTTGCTCACCGTGGTGGCAGCGCAGGCACAGCGGCGGCTTCATGTCAGCGAGCAGCACGAGCACATGACACGACGACGGCTCGTCGAGGTCCTGTCCGCACTTCACGACGGCGTTGCGCTACTGGACGATCAGGCGCGCATTCGGCTCAGCAACGCCGCTCTCGAGAAAATGCTTGGCTGGGACATGGCACGGGCTATGGATCAGTCGGCGTGGAAGCTCGTCTTTGCCGCCAACAGCGAGGTATTCAAGGAAACGCTGCTCAGGGAGCTCTCGGAGAAAGGGGAGTGGAGTGGCATGATCGAAGCCCTGCACAGCAATGGAAGGCGCTTCCCAGCCTGGCTCAGCGTCAGCAGGGTGATCTATGCCGATAGCAACGAGCGGGATTATGTTGCGTTGATCTCCGATCGCTCCGCTGAGCAGGAGGCTCAACAACGGATACGCTACCTCGCCTACCATGACACCCTGACCGAGTTACCCAATCGGCGTGCCCTGCAGGAGCGGTTGAATGGGTGTGAACGTCATCCGGATAGCGCAACGGCCTTGTCGCTGCTGGTGTTGTTCGACATCGACCGATTCAAGATCCTCAACGACAGCTTGGGTCAGGATATTGGCGATGAGCTGCTGCGCCAATTGGCGACACGTCTGCGCCATTGGGCTAATGACGATCTTCATGTGGCACGCCTGGACGGTAACGAATTCGCTCTCCTGGCGCGCTTGAATGCCACCCACAGATCTGCCGCCGGTCGTGAAGCGCGCGGGATTACCGAACGTGTGCTGGCGTCGCTCTCAGCCGACTACCTTTTGCACGGCCATACCTACCCCTGCCGATTCAGTGTCGGCATGCTGGTGTTCAATCCTCACGATGGCAATACACCTGCAATGCTGTTCAAGCGTGCCGGCCTGGCGCTCCTCGAGGCCAAGCGGCAGCGCGATGCGGTTCCTCAGCTGTTTCGCCCGGAACTGGAGCAGGAGCGGGAGGCGAGGTTGACGCTAGAGCGTGAGCTGCGACATGCCATCGATCACGGTGAGTTGCGATTGCACCTTCAGCCCCAGGTCGATGCCGACCGGCATGTGATAGGCGCAGAAGCGTTGGTGCGCTGGCAGCATCCTGCCCGGGGCTTCGTCTCGCCAGGGGAGTTCATCCCGGTGGCGGAAGAGAGCGGGCTGATTCTGCCGCTGGGGAGTTGGGTGCTCCAGGAGGGCTGCCGCCTGCTGGGGGAGTGGCGGCACCGTTCCGAATTCAGCGCTCTCAAGCTCTCCTTGAACGTCAGCGTTCGCCAGTTCCAGCAGCCCGACTTCGTCGATCAGGTGCTCACGGAAATCTATCGTCACTCGGTGGCACCGGGCAGTCTGACCCTCGAGCTCACCGAGTCGCTGCTGCTCAAGGATCCGGAAGGCACCATCGAGAAGATGCTGCTGCTGCGACGCATCGGTGTCAGCTTCGCCTTGGACGACTTCGGCACCGGCTACTCTTCCATGGTCTATCTCAAGGCGCTGCCCCTGGATACCCTGAAGATCGACATTGCCTTCGTCCGTGACCTGAGCCATGACACCCAATCCACTCCCATTGCCGCCGCCATCGTCGCCCTGGCACAGAGTCTGGAGCTAGGCGTCATCGCCGAGGGGGTCGAAACGGAGACACAGCGCGCCGTGCTCGCCGGGTTGGGTTGCCACCTGTATCAAGGGTATCTGTTTGGCCGGCCGGTACCCGTCGAAGAGTTTCAGCCCACCCTGCGTGCCCAGGGAGAAGCGCCACCGGTCGCGTAGCAAGGGTGGGGCAATGCCACTGCCAGCCGGCCAGTTCAGACCGTTCCTGTCATGGCGGCGTGCCAATTACCCGGTCCAGCTCCCGGTTGAATGCCGCGGGCCGGGCCATGTGCAGGAAGTGGTCGGCACCTTCCATGATCACGGCGTCGAATTCCGGCAGCAGTTGCCGGTTGGCCTCGATGTCGGTCGGCCACAGGTCGGCATTGATGGCGACTACCGGAATCGTCAGTTCCTCGAAGTGCTGCGCCGCTTCTCCATCGATGTGGCGTGCTCCCATGTCCTCGAAGGCGCTGAGGGCGACGTCTGGCACAGCGGCCGTCATGTCCCGTATGACCCAGTCGCGCAGGGCGGCATCGGTCTCCTCGATGAACATCGTGGCCACGAAATGGCGCGCGGCGTCGGTAAAGTCTTCCTGCATTGGCGCCAGCATCTGCTCGAGATCGGACTGGCTCATTTGCGGTGCGACATGGTGAAAGGTATCGACGCCCACGATCCCGATGACGCGTTCCGGCATGAGGCGTGCCGCTTCCACGGCGACCGGTCCGCCCATGGAGTGCCCGATCAGAAGGGCCTGTTCCACATCCAGGTCCTCCAGCACCGCTTTGACGTCCTCGCCGAAGGCCGGCATGGTGAAGTCTTCACGCTCCAGGCCGGAATGGCCGTGACCGGCGAGATCGAGCGTCACCACACGATGTTGCTGCGAGAAGTACGGCACCTGTCCGCGCCAGTAGCGCCCGTCGCCACTCCAGCCGTGGATGAACACCAGCGTCGGTTCGCCGCTGCCCTGCACCTCGTAGGCAATCGGCACGCCGTCTGCCGACTCGGTCATCCGTGGCCAGTTCACCTCGTCTGCCAGCGCCTGACCCGCCATCGCCCACAGCAGTGCCAGGCCCAGGTAGCGCATGCCGTGCAACGCCAACTCCTTCATGCTGCCTCCCTCAATCTCTCCATGACTCATGCAGCATAGCCGAGCCAGGCCGTCTATCGTCGCCTCTTCGAGCGGCTAGGCACTCACCGACCTCCCGCTCAATAGCGGCTTGCGGGTCTCAACTCCTCCTCGACGGGCCTCACCTCGATGGTGCCAAGTCGCGCTGACGGCCAGCCGGCAGCAATCTCCAGGGCTTCCTCTTCTGACGCGACCTCGATCAGGAAGAAACCGCCTAACTGCTCCTTGGTCTCGGCAAAGGGGCCATCGGTCATGATGAGTTCGTCATGACGAATTCTCAGAGTGCGAGCCTTGGTGGCGCTCTGCAAGGCGTTGGTCAGGACCAGTTTGTCCCGTTTCTGCAGGTCGGCCACATAATCCAGGGTTTCCTGTAGTAGCTCATGCCACTGGGCTTCCGTCATTTCGCTGAATATCCGCTCTTCCTCATAGGCGAGACAGAGGTACTTCATGGGAGACCTCACGTTTGGCGTGCTGACCCGTAGAAGATGGCGCACGGGATGAGCCGGCGCAATGGAAGGACGACGAGACCTCAAAGGCTGACCAACCTAGCCCGGCTGGTGCCATTGCCCAGCGGTTCGACCTGGATCTGTACTGGGATGCGTCCGTGCATCTCCTGTACGTGAGGGTGCGAGGCTTCTCGACTCGATGACCTAACAGCAGCGGCGTTCGTCACTAGCGCATCGGCGACTATGACCCTTATGACGCGGAGACAGTGTCTTCGAGACAATTTATTTGACGTGTCACTTAGTGGTGACATATAAAAGTCACTAGGCGGTGACTTAAACCGTGGCGCTACATGGAATGAAGGCAGATTGAAACAGGAGACACGATGGGGCGGGACAAGGAGCAGACCAGACAGCGGCTGATCGAGGCGGTCGGCATGGCGCTTTCCGAGGAGGGCTTCCAGGGGCTTGGAGTCAATGCCGTGGCGCGGATAGCGGGTGTCGACAAGGTATTGATTTATCGTTATTTCGGCGGCCTGCCCGAGTTGATGGAAGCATACGGCAGGAGCCAGGCGTTCTGGCCCAGTCGCGAGGAGGTATTGGGCCAGGAGGAAGAAGCCATCCGGGCGCTACCGAAGGAGGAGCGCATCGAGGCGGTGCTTCTGGGACTGCTCGATGCACTTCGGCAGAGGCCGCAAACCATAGAGGTGCTGGCCTGGGAAACCGTCCAACAAAGCCCACTGACGGCCATGCTGGCCGAACGGCGGGAAGCGTGGAGCCGCGAAATTCTGGAAGATCTCTTCGCCGATGCTGGCGCAGAGGACCGGCCGCTGCTGGCAATGGCAAGCCTGCTGGTGGCCGGCTTCCAGTATCTCCTGATTCGGGCACGACGTGGAACGGTGTATGGCGGCATTGCGTTGGACACTGAAGCGGGATGGGCCGAGGTAGGCGATGCCATTCGCAGAGCATGCCGCACCGGCTGAAGCCGGCGGGCGAGGAGTGATTGATGATGAACAGAAGACAATTTCTGGGCGGGGCGGGGGCCATTACCCTGGTGTTGGCCGGCGGCAGTGTCTGGCGCTCGACCGAACAGGGGGTATTTCAACGGGCGAGAGGAGATGCCTACACACCATGGCATGACTGGCGAGAATCCGATGGGACGCCTCTGGCGCTGGTCAAGGCCGGCATACTGGCAGCTAACCCCCATAACACCCAGCCTTGGGCGTTTCGCGTGACTGAGGATCGCATCGCCCTATATGCGGATCGAAGCCGACACCTAGGCAGCTTCGATCCCTACCGCCGCGAAATGTACCTGGGGCTGGGCTGTGTGCTGGAAAACATGATGCAAGCCGCAGGGCCAAACGGCTACTCGGTATCGCTCACCGTGGTCCCCGGTGAGCTGAAGCTGGTGCAGCCAAGCGACGGCATGGCGCTGGTGGCCGAGTTGAAGCTCGATCCGGCGCAGGTCGCGCCGAGCACTCTCCATGAGGCCATTGAGAGACGACACACACAGCGCGGGCCATACCGCAACGTACAACTCGAAGCGACACAGCGCAGCGGGTTACTGGCACAAGTGGAAGACGAGCGGATTGGCATCCGGCTGTTCGAGGAACGAGAGGAGCGTGAGCGCTTCGGGTCGGTGGTGGTTCGGGCCACTCGCGCCATCATCGACGATCATATGATGGTGGCCGACAGCGAACGCTGGTTTCGTCACTCCCGGCGAGATATCGACGAATATCGCGATGGACCAACGTTGGATACCGCGGGGCTCTCCCCGGCCATGAGGGCGCTGGCCAAGATGTTGCCGCGTCCCGATGCCGAGACGAACCATCGCTATTGGCTCAATGCGACTGAAAAGGTGCAGGTCCCCTCGGCACCGGCCTTGGGCCTGATCCTCGTCGATGATCTTTACGACATTGAGCAAACACTGGCAGCGGGGCGTACCTGGCAGCGCATGCACCTCTGGGCTACGACGCAGGGGTTGGCCATGCAGCCGCTCAACCAGCCGGTCGAGCGGGTCGATCGCGAGGCTGAGTTGGGAGCGGAGCCTGTGGCCCGTAGAGATCTTGAAAACCTGCTCCCAGGTGAACGCCGTCGTCCAACATTCGCGTTTCGCGTGGGTGTTGCCACGTCCACTGGCTGGCCAAGTCCTCGGCGCAGAGTAGCCGACACACTGATAACGGATGACATCACAGCCAGTGGTGGGGGGATGGCATGAAGATAGTGTTACTCAAGGTCATGGCTCTGTTTGGAGCATTCATGCTGATGGCTCTGGTCGCAGGAGTGGTGGCTGATATACGTAGCTTCGACGAGACGCGGGGCGGCTATGAACCACCCTATACCGGGTTCACCGGCGAACCTCTCGACTGGAGCCGTCTCGATCGGGGGCCGCACGGGTTCGTAAAGCGCGGTCATGTCATTGACGTGTTGGTGCATTGCGGCACCGGCATGATCAGTCTCTCTGCCTTTGGCTGGGAATGGAGTTGGCGCCAAGTCTCGCCGCGCGCCCTGGCGGTGCATCAACCTCGCGAAGCATGTCGCCAGGCAGGCTATACGACACGCTTCTAATCCTTGAGTCCCTGAGCACCGGCTAGCGCCTATACGCTTACCAGCCGCGCCCGGCTGGTGCCGTTGCCCAGCGGTTCCACCTGGATCTGTACCGGAATTCTTTCGTGCATCTCCTGCACGTGGGAGATCACTCCGACGCGGCGGCCCAGGGCCTGCAGGCCGTCGAGCGCTTCCATGGCTAGCGCCAGCGACTGCGGGTCGAGGCTGCCGAAGCCCTCGTCGATGAACAGCGACTCGATGACGAGCTCGCCGGAGGCCATGGAGGCGAGCCCCAGCGCCAGGGCCAGCGAGACGAGGAAGGTCTCGCCGCCGGAGAGCGAGTGCACCGAGCGGCGCTCGTCGCCCATGTCGTGGTCCACCACCAGCAGGCCCAGCTCGCTGCCGCCGCGGGCCAGCCGGTAGCGGCGGCTGAGGTTGGCCAGGTGGGCGTTGGCGTGCTCCAGCAGCTGCTCCAGGTTGTAGGCCTGGGCGATGCGGCGAAACGCCTTGCCGTCGGCGGAGCCGATCAGTTCGTTGATGCGCCCCCAGCGCACCTGTTCGGCACGGGCGGCTTCCAGTTCGGCCTGGCCCTGCTGCTGGCGCAGGCGCCGGCGGTCGTCGTCGCGCAGGGCGTGAACGGCATCGTCGCGAACCTGCTGGGCTTCCGCCAGTTTGGGCTGTAGCGCCGCCTGCTGGGCATCCAGCGCCTCCCGGAGGCTGGCGATCCGGGCTTCGACCGCTTCGCTCAGCAGTTCGGTCTCGCTGTCGGCCAGCGCCCGCTCGCGACGGTGCTCGAGCAGGGCATGACGCCGCTCGGCGAGGCTGGCCTCGCTGCGCTGGCGTGCCTCGTCGGCATCGGCAAGCTCTCGTTCCTGGCGGGCGGCCTCTTCCTCAGGCTGTGCCAACAACCGCGCCAGGGTGGTGTCATCCAACTGCGGATGGGCGTGGCGCCACTCGGCCAGTCGAGCTTTCAGCTCGACCTGCTCCTGACGCAGCCCTTCGATGCGCTCGGCTTCGTGAGCGGCCTGCTGGGTGAGCCGGGCCTGCTCGCGTTCGGCGCCGTGGCAGCGCTCGATGGCCTGGTCGCGCTCACGACGGGCGGCCTCCTGGCCGGCTTCCAGCCGTTGTTGCCAGGCGTCGGCCGAGCCGTGCTCGCCGAGCAGGGCCTGGAGCCGCTCGGCAAGTGACTGCCGCTCCTGGCGCAGAGGTGGCAGCTGGGCGTCGAGCTGGGTCTGGGTTTCCGCCAGCGAGGCGCGCCGGGCCTCATGCTGGGCGCGTTCGAGCTCGACCTGGCGCAGGGTCTCTTCCAGCGGGCTCAGCGCCGCCTCGGCGCGGGCCAGCTCCTGGAGCGTACGCTCGGCCCGTTCACGCTCGGCGGCGCTGTGCTGGCGCTGGTGAGCGAGCCAGGCTTCACGCTCCACAGGCGCAATGTCGGCCAGTTCCGTGTGCAGGGGATGGCCGCTCAGGGCGTGCCGGGCCTGAGCCAGTCTCTCCTCGGCCTGCTGCAGCTCCTGCCGTCCGCGTGTGATCGACGCCAGCGCGGCGCGGTACTCGCCCTCGAGTTCGCTGCGTGCCAGCTGGGCCTGCTCGAAGGTCTGTCTGGCCTCGGCCAGCTGTGCATCTTCCTGCTCCTGTTGGGCGGCCAGTTGGGCTGCCTCCGGGGTGGCCGGCGGTCGGTGACGGAAGGGGTGGTCGTGGCCGCCGCAAACCGGGCAGGGCTCGCCTTCCCGCAGCGTGTCGCGCAGCCGTGCCACGCTCTCGCTGCGGGCGGCCCGGCTGCGCTCGATGAAATCGCGCAGGGTGGCGTAGCGCTGTTCGCTGCCGTCGAGCCGCTCACGGGCAGCCTTGCCCTGAACGGTCAGTTCGGCCTGTCGCTTCTCATCCCCGGCCAGGCGTTCGCTCAGCTGACGCTGGGCCAGTTCGGTGTGGAGAAGCTCCTGCCAGCGGCCGGCCAGTTCCTCCAGCGCCAGGCCGCGGCGGGCGGCACGGTCATGGGTCTGCTGCGCCGCCTGGCGGGCGGCATCGAGCCGTTCGTGACTGCCCATCAGCTGGCGCAGGGTGGTCTGCCACTCGTCGCGCCGGCGTTGCAGCTCGCGCAGCCTGGCCGCGGTGGCCTGGTGCTGCTGGTCCAGTGCCTCTGCCTGCTGGCGGCAGTCGTGATGGCGGGATTCGAGTTCGGCCA
>ERZ869909.669-NODE-669-length-35618-cov-15.907262_pt1 | contig 35618 bp, 37 predicted proteins | sample MGYA00520892_ERZ869909 | MGnify/ENA primary metagenome ERZ869909 (study PRJEB32215, sample SAMEA104723947) | bioreactor metagenome | biome: bioreactor; feature: anaerobic bioreactor; material: water | place: China | collected 2015-03-12 ...
AGATCAGATGGTGATCGTTGAAGCCGAGGCCGCCTGACAGGGCGATCTTCGGACCCTGCGGTAACATCAGCTCGGTCTCGGCGCGGCGCCTAGCGGCGAGGAAATCCCGGCTGTCGATCACAGCGGCGGTCAGCGTACGGTGGCTGACCAGCGATCCAGCCCGTGGCCGCCAGACGCTGCCGGTATGGGTAGCGAACAACTCGGCGGCCTGGTCGCGGAACAGCTCCATGGCGTTGCGCCGCTCGATCAGGGTGAGCCCTTCGGCAATGAGCCGTTCGAGCTCGACGGAACGAATCTCGGAGCCGTCCTGGATGCGCTGGCTCGTCTTCTGCGCCCGCTCGTTGCTATCGAGGTCGCGCTCGATGCAGGCTACGGCCCGGTGGAACACGTTGACGGTTGACCAGAGCAGAGCTTCGAGATCGGGCTCGAGGCGCGTCTCGCTCAAAGTGGCGACCAGCGCATCGAAGATATCGGCCACCGCGCTGGCGACGGTATTGCCGTCGGGCAGAGGTCGCAGATCGGGCTCGTCTTCGAAGGGACGATGTGCGTAAAGCTGGAGCTCGGCGAGGACGTGGTCGGTCGCTGACGAAGTCTGTGTGAGCTCCTGGTCGAGGCCGGTGGTCATGGGAGGGCTCCTTTGCCGGTCTGGCCGCGCCCATCGCGGCCTTCCGGCGATCCCTCACGGCGGGCGGACTGGACCTGCACCGCGGGCGCGCAGCGACCGCGGCCGGAGCAGCAGCGGAGGACGGCGAGCACGGCTTTCTTGTCTCGCGAGGAATGGCGGCGCGTCAGCGCCGCCAGGGGAAGAAAGCCGCGCACAGCCGTTGCGGGGCCGGGCCGGCTGCCGTCCGATCGCCTCTTGAAGGCCGGGCGCGGCTCTGCGGCAGAGCAGACTTGTGCGCTACAGGCCGCGATCGGAGCTCAGGCGCTCGTCAGGAGCGGTGCTCCATTGCCGGAAGGAGGAAGCGGGCGACGTCCTCGAGTGCGAGCTGCGGGCGTACGATGGCCCGGAGGTCATTGAGACCGAAGGCGACGAGGTCGTCGTTGAAATCGCTGAGGCGGGGCGAGAGCGGGAAGGCTTCGATCCCGGCAGCTTCGGCGCGGCTGGTCAGCGTTGCCACGGCAGTGTCGCCGGCGGCGTCGGGATCGCGGACGATATAGAGGCGCCGCAAAGTGTCTGGGAACAGGATGGCAGCCAGATGTGGTGCCGACAGCGCGGCCAGCATCGCCATGCCGGGCAGCGCCATACGCAGGGACAGTATCGTTTCGATGCCTTCGCCGGCCGCCATCACGTCTCCCGCCACGCCGAAGCGGACGGCGTTGCCGAGCAACGTGCCCATCGCACGGCGCGGCATATCGATTGGCGCTTTGCCGAGGCCGGAGACATCGAGCCATGTGCGCTGAACGCCGGTGATTGTGCTGGCGAGGTCGGTGACGCGCGCGATCAGGGCCGGCCGGCTTTCGCGCACAGCCGTGTCGGTGGCCCAGTAGTAGCAGCGTGGGTGGAAGCGGAGCGCATCGGTATCGTGCAGCCGGTCGATGCCGCGATGGCGCAGGTAGGTCGCGGCCAGCGTGCCGGCGATCGGCTGCGAGGCGGCGAACAGGCGCCGTGCTGCTTCTGGCGATCTGCTGGGAGCCGCGGTGGTCGGCGTATTGGGCTGCGGCGCGGGCTCGGGGAGCGGCAGGCTCAGGAACCGGCGCGCTTCGTCGGCAACGTCGCGGAACTCGAGCAGGCCGCAGGTCTCGCGGATGACGTCGAGCAGATCGCCATGCTCGCCTGTGGCGGCGTCGGTCCATTTGCCGGCCGCGCCGACGCCGCTTTCGGGACCGAACAGGCGCACGTACATGGATTGTCCGGGCGTGTTACGGACGTCTCCGACGATCCAATGGCGCCCGACCCGCCGGCCGTTCGAGAGATAGTGCCGGCAAACTGCCTCGGCCTCGCGCGCGAGGCGGTGTGCCAAGTCTGTAGCGGATGAGCGCATGGTCATCTGCATAGGGTCCTTAGAGACGCCATGTCCAGACGATCTGTCATGGCGCTATGTCGGCAATCTGAAGGCGGCGCGAAAGAGACATATGTGGTCATCAGGACTCTCCTGAAACAAAAAAGCCCGGCACGGGGCCGGGCGAGTTGAGAGGGCGGGCGGCAGCCGAAGCTGCCGCCTTCCCATGGTCTATTCGGCAGACATGACGCGCGCACCGTTGTCCTGCTCCAGGTTCGCCGTGCGTAGCGGCTCAGGCAGCCAGCCGGTGCCGCCGAGCAGGCACTCGGCCTCTTTGGCCATTTCGACTTTCTTGAGATGGGCGATGCGGTCAGCCGCCTTGTCGCCTTTCGCCTCACGCACGGCGTCGAGGATACGCGCCTTGGTCACGCGGCCCAGGTACGAGTCCGTGGTGGGCGTCCAGCCGGCGGCGGCCATATCGAGGCGCACGGCGGTTGCGAGGCGGTCGGCATGCTGCAGCGCCTTCGGCCGGCGATCGTAGGATTGATGCACGGCGTTGATGGTAAGCCCCACGCAGTGGGCGAAGAGGGTTTGCCGGCTGTCGCTGTCGAGATCACCCAGCACGTCCCACAGCTCGCGGGCGTCCCGCGGCATCTGGCCGGCCCAGTGCTTGTGGCGGGCGTCGATGGCCTTGGCGGACTGGGAGTCCGCGAGACCAGATGCGTCGCCGAATAACACGCTCTTGGCTTCGATCTCGAGGCAGGTGTCGAATCCGTAGCGATAGAAGAGCTTCAGGCAGAGCGCATGCAGAACCGCCCGGAGCGCCACGTCCGGGTCGGTGGAAATCGCCTGGCGCAACGCCAGCGTGCGGTGCGTCGTCAGCTCGGTCAGAAGCCGGTCCGAAAGCGGACGGCCGCCGTCGGTCTCATCCTCGTCCGGATCGTCGACGGCGGGGTCATCGTCCGTATCGGCTTCGGTTCCGGTCGCAGTCGTTCGTTCCGAGCCGATTTCGTCGTCGGACTCGCCTTCGACGCCTTCTGCTTCGAGCTCGTCCTCGGGCTGGACGTAGCCGCGCTCTACGTGCAGGACACCGGCGCTGTCGATGCTGACGAAGGCCCCGGCGCGTGCGATCTCGTCCGGCTCGTAGATGACTGGGCGCTCGTCGAACGCCGCGAGCGCCGTCTCGATCTCGCCGAGGCGCTGATCAGCCTCGTCGGGGATCTCGTCGGCCTCGGCATACTTGGCCTCGAGCTGATCGAGCTCGGCTTGGAGGGCGTCGCGGGCCGCGATCTCCTCGTCGCTCATCGGCACGTCTTTGCCGCGCAGCCGGCGCAGACCGTAGGTGTGGCCGTAAGGGAGCTCGGGCGCCACCTCGATCCATTTCCAGCCCTCGGCGCGAACGGTGTCGGCTTCGCGCTCGAGCTTGTCGGCAACGAGCTTGTCGAGCAGGGTCGGTTCCTGCAGCCAGCCGCCGTCGTCGGACTCGAAGAGATCGCGCAGGATCGTGCCGCCCGCTGCCTCGTAGGCGGTGGTGCCAACAAATAAGGCTCGCTTGTCTGAGACGCGCACGGCGCCTTCAGTCAGCAGGCGACGGACCTGATAGGGCTCACTTCTATAGGACCGCTGCAGAGCCTCCCACACCTGCTCCTGGCGTGCATGGTCGGGGTTGACGGTGAAGGCCATGAGCTGATCGAGCGTCATGCCGTCCTCGGCGTAGACGTCGAGCAACTTCGGCGCCACCGCCGCGAGTCGCAAACGCTGGCGAACGACAGTGACTGAGACGAAGAACGCTGCGGCGATCTCCTCTTCGGACTGGCCCTTCTCGCGCAGGGCGAAGAAAGCGCGGAACTGATCGAGCGGATGCAGCGGCGCGCGCTGCACGTTCTCGGCCAAGCTGTCCTCCTCGGCGATGCCGCCGGTGCGGATGACGCACGGAATGTGCGCGGTCTTGGGAAGGCGCTTCTTCTTGATGAGAAGCTCGAGCGCCCGATAGCGCCGCCCGCCGGCTGGCACTTCGTACAATCCGGTTTCGTTGCCGCCGGCATCGCACAGCGGCCGCACGGTCAGGCTCTGCAGTAACGTGCGCCGGGCGATATCCTCCGCCAGCTCCTCGATGGCGACGTTGGCCTTGATGCGCCGGACGTTGGACTGGCTGAGGACCAGCTTGTTGAAGGGGATGTCGCGCGAGACGCTGAGCGCGATCTTGGGAAGGGCTTTGGCCATGTCGGGATTCTCCGCGACGGGCGGCCCGAGATTCTCTCGCGACCTCCAACCCGTCACAAACTCCGCATCCCTCTCTTCCTCTAGCCTGCTTCGCACCGGGTGGAACGGCACGCCGCGCGTCACGCGGGGTGCCGTTGGAGCGAGCGGGCCTCACTCTGTCGTGCGCAATGCGTCGGCGGCTGCCTGCAGCAGCTCATCGTCGAGGACAATCTGTCCCGCGGTGCGTGCGACCGCGGCATAGACCGATATGGGGAACGTGCCCTCGAACCAGAGGTCGCGCTCGATGCCGAGGCCGAGCGGAAGACGGACAGACGCCATTTCCGTCAGGCTGAAGGCGCCAAGCTCCGGACAGCCGAAGCCAAGGTCGGCGAGTCCGAATAGCGTGTCGTTATCCTCGTCGAGCTCGGTGGCGAGCCAGGTCGCGGCGCCGAGCGGATTGAAGAACTTGACCACGGGGACGTGGTCGACGTCGCACTGCCGGCCGTTAGCGAGCAGGCGCTCGTGGAGCTCCGAGCTGAGGAGGATCATGCCGCCCTCCGTCCGTTGGAGGCAGCATCACCGGCTTCGGGGAGAAAGCCGAGCAGGTAGTCGGCGGCCTTGCTCGCGAGCGATGCGGCACGGACGATGGCGCGGTTATCCTCACGAAGGACTTCGAGCCACGATCCGATGTAGTCGGCATGGCGGATGGTTGGCGTGATGCCAAGCGCGGCGCAGCAGAACGCCGCGTTCATCTCGGCGACCAGTTCCTCGAACGCATACTTGCGCGAACCGAAGGAGCCGGAGAGATCACGGTTCAACCGTGAGGCATGTCCCGAGGCGTGGCCGAGCTCGTGCAGGGCGGTCCTATGCCAGTTGATCGGCTCGAAGAACGCGGCCGGCGGCGGCACCCGCACGTAGTCTTCGGACGGTGCATAGAAGGCCCGCGCGCCGCCGATGCGAAAGTCGATGCCGGTGGCCTTGATCAAGGCCTCGACACGCGGCTCGATGGTGCCCGGTGGTGGAGGTGGCGCGACGGTTGCGATCTCGTCGGGCAACCCGTCGCACTGGTCGGTGTTGAAGACGGTGAAGCGCTTCAAGAACGGAACGGCGCGGACTTCGCAGCCGGCGGCTGCCGCGCGTCGCTTGGCATCGTCGGGGATGAAGCGGTCGGCATAGACGACGGTGACACCGCGCTCGCCCTTGCGCACGTTGCCGCCGAGCGCCAGGGCCTGCCGGAAGGTCAGCCAGCTCTGGCCGGCGTAACCCTGCTCGATGACCGCGCCCCAGAGGATGAGGACGTTGATGCCGGAGTAGGTGCGGTTGGTCGAGGCGTTCTTCGGCATCGCGAGCTGCGCCTTGGCGGACGGCGTGCCCCAGGGCTGCACCCAGGGCACACGGCCGTCCTCCAGCTCGGCGATGATCTTGTTTGTGATGTCGTCGTAGAACGTGGGCCGGTTGCCACCGGCACCGGTGGGAGAAGGGGATTTGGACATCGCGGGTCTCCGCGACGAGCCGGCGAGAGCCTCTCTCTCGCCATATCGAGCCCGTCACGGGGATCGCTGCCCACCTCTGTCTCGTCTCCACGGCAGCCGGCCGGACGTCGGGCACGGGACCTCGTGCCGCCGAAATGCGCCGACGCCTGATGCTCCTGGTCCTGCGCCAGGTCCGTCACCCGCATGGGCCGAGACCCGCCCTCTCCGCGGGGCTCGGGCGCGTGGCCCGGGCCGCAACGGGCCACGCGGTAGGGCCGGACGCGGCCCTTTTTGGCCGCGGGGCGCCCAACAGCAGCGGATCAGAAATCTGCGATCGGTGGCGATACCCTCGCTGATCCGTCCCCCATGCTCACTCTTCGGGAAGCAAGATGAGGGATGGCCAACCCGAGGCTGTGGCTTCTAATGCGGATCAAGACGAACTTCGGGACGAAGGCGCTGAATCCTGCTGTTGCGTTCAACAACGCGTCATCGTCCTACTTCGGCAACAAGTCCTTCAGGCTCGTCCCTTCCGAGCCTGGTGTTCTTTGCGACCACCTCGACGCCTACGAAGCTTGCGCAAGCAGCCAACAACCGTTTGATAGGCCATGGCGCTGAAGTGCTTCGACGCTTGACGTGCGGCATCAATGAACAGCTAAGAGCGCACCGTGTCAAAAAGCGAACTTGTCCTCGAAACTCGTGTTGAGCCTTGTTCTCCAGGCCACCAGTTCGTCCTTTTGCAGACGCGCAAGCAGCAGCGCCGGGCTCACGCCAATCTCCTTGGCAAAGGATCGAATGGCCGTCTCGGAATAGGAATTGAATACGTTTCCGTACCGACGCACGAACTCTCGGATTGCTGACGTTGGTATAAGAAAGTTGGCCGCCGCCTCGTCGGCTTCCCGCTCTTCCTCGGATTGGCTATCATGATCCGAGTTGCCCCCGAAGTCGATGAAGAGCGCCTTCTTGCTGTGGAGCAGGATGTGCATGATTTCGTGCGCCAGGGCGAACCAGAACTTGTGCTCGCGCTTCAATCGGTCGCTTAGAATAATCACTGCTCTGTCCTTTGCAGCCCAATAGGCAGCACCCCGTAGATTGAGCTTGTGCAAATCCGGAACGAAGGCAATCGATACGCCGGCCTGACTCAACAACCCGACCAGCTCCTCTCGGTAGCTCGGCCATCGTCTAAGCGTTAGCGCCCTGATCTTCTCCAAGTTCTCTTTGAGCTTCAGCTCACTAAACACGGCACAATCTAGCTCGGCGGCCTCGGTATCTCCACGCTGGAGCCAGGCCGCCACCGCGAACGGATCATAGGCTGTGCGTCCCGCATTCTTGAATCTGGCCGCGGTTACGCGCGAATGCCAATAATCTTCCCAGGCATCGACGGAGCTCACGCCAAAAAAATTCAGAAGCGATAGAACAAGATCGGACGTATCCCGTGTGTCTCCGATGTAGCCTTTGCGTCTCATATCAAAGATTGGGAACTTGTTCGCCCAATCGCGACGGCGCGCCAAGCCCTCGCGCTCCCGTTCGCGCGCTTGGAAAAGCTGATAGTCGGCTTCCAGCCGCAACCACAAGGCTGCATTTAAATCGCCAAGAACGCGTTCGAACTGCAAGGCGGTATCCGGAAGGATCGCTGTCTTTCCGCCTATGATCTCGCTGATGGTCTTGGTTGGGCGGCCGCACCGAGTGGCAAAGTCCGTTTTGCGAATACCGCGATCGCCGAGAACCTCTCCCAGATAGGTACCCGGCGCTTGCGCGTAGTCCGGATTGAACTGTGATCTTGGTCTCGTCATTCGCTTGCCCCTCCTATTGCGAAAATCTCGATCTCCTCGACGTCGTCCCACTTGTCCTGATCATCACCATCAATGCCGAGCGCGTTGAAATAGATCCGTCCTGCCGCTCGCGCGCAGACCGAGGCCGCCGCCGGTCCGAAGCGGGGCTCGCGGCGACGCCGATCCGGCGCACGGATCGGCACGTCTCCCAACACTCTGGCAGCAGACAGCATCATGAGTCGGCGCTCGACAACCGGCCCGGCCTCGCCAAAGCGGGCACGGAGCAGAGCCCGCGTATTGCAAAGCGCGCGCAGCTCATCGTCGACAAAACTGAGATTCATCCGCCCCGCCCGAATCGATCTCGCCGAGGAAAGTGTCAAAATGCCGCCCCCGAAAGTCAAGGTAAAAAACATAACCTTTGGGGTTAAGCAGATCTTGACGTCGCCGTGGCGAGTGATTATGTATAACCCAAGGGGTTATGTAAAATTATAGGTCAAGGGAGCTACCCATGCAGCACGACAAGACCTTCAGGCTGGCGGTCTGGGACGAGCACTTCGACCACAAAGAGGTGACTTTTCCCGATTCCAAGGTGACGGGGGCGCAGATCGCGGAAGCCGCCGGCCACGCGCCCAACGTGGACCTCGTTATTCTTCTGCACCTGAAAAGCGGGGAGCTCGAGAGCCTCCGGCCCACGGAACTCGCCGATCTCGGTCCTGCCGGCACCGAGGATGTCTTTGTCATTCCCGGGGCCTTCACCCACAAGTTTCTTGTCAATGGCCTCAACATGGAATGGCCGCGCGCGACGCTGAAGGTGCGTCACGTTCTGAAGCTCGCGCGGGCGGGAGAGGACCACGAGCTCCTCGAGGAGCTGACCGATCAGCCCGACCGCGTGTTCAAACCGTCGGATGACGTGCGCATCGACGGGCCGGCTCAGGAGCGCTTCAAGACCCGCCGGCGCACCTTTACGATCATCGTCAACACCCGGCCCAAGACAGTCGACAAGGGCGTGCTCACCTTTGACGAGGTGGTCCATCTCGCGTTCCCGAATCCACCCTCCGGACCCGACATCCAGTTCACCATCCAGTACGCCCGCGGCCCAGCCGAAAACCCGTCCGGCGCCCTCGTCGAAGGCGGCACCGTCAAGATCAAGGACCGGATGGAATTCGATGTCACGCAAACTAATCGCTCGTAATGCCGATCTACAGCGGCTCGAGAACGAAGGCTACGATCTCGAGTTCCGGTCATCCGGAAGCCTGCTGCTGATCCGGGACGTCCCCTTTGTTGACGCCAGCCGCGAGGTGAAGCGCGGCACGCTCGTGCTGAGGTTGACGTTGGCGGGCGACGTCGCCCTCAAGCCGACCGATCACACAGCGCGCTGGATCGGCGCGCATCCCTGTCACGCCGACGGCCGGAAAATCGGCGCCATCGCCAACAGCTCGACGGCTGAGGATATGGGAGATGGCGTGCGCATCGAGCACGTCTTCTCAGCCAAGGCGGACTATCGCGACTATCACCACCAGGCGACGACGTACATTGGCAGAATCGCGGGCGAGGCCGCCCTGCTCGACCCGGCGGCCGATCCCAGGACGTTCCCGGCTGTCCCGCAAACCGAAAAGGAGGGTGTGCACAAGTACGCCGACACCGCCTCCACGCGAGCCGGCATCGCGGCGCTGAACAGCCGTCTCGATGGGGAGATCGTCGGGATCATCGGCGTGGGAGGGTCGGGAAGCTATGTTCTCGATCTCGCCGCCAAGACCTCCTCTGCCGAGATCCACATCTTCGACAAGGACATCTTTCAGAACCACAGCGCGTTTCGCGCGCCTGGTGCGGCGTCCATCGAGACGCTGCGGCAGAAGCTCCCGAAGGTTGACTATTTCGGCGGCATCTACGACGACATGCGCCGCGGCATCTTTCGTCACCCCGTCTTCATCGACGCCTCCAAGCTCGACCTCCTCGATTGCCTGACATTCGTCTTTCTGTGCATGGATCGGGGCGAGCAGAAGCGCGCTATCGTCGAGCACCTAGTCCGCCGCGGCCTTCCCTTTATCGACGTCGGTATGGGGCTCTCGCTCACCGACGACAAGCTCACCGGCCTCGTCAGGGTCGTCTTGAGCACCCCCGAAACGCGCGAACGTGCGGCGCCTCACATTTCCTACGCAGAGGGGGATGCCGTCGCCAACGAGTACGCGAGCAACATCCAGAGTGTTGAACTCAACGCTCTCAACGCGGCCCTTGCCGTGATCCGCTGGAAGCAGTACCGCGGCATCTATCACGATCTTCGCGCCGCGAGCTATCTCGGCTATTCCATTGCCAGCGGCACCCTGACCGACGACAACACCCCATGACCCGCATCACCCGCCTGACCGCGGCCTATGTTGACACGGCGCCCGACCAACTCGAGGAGGGTGTTCTCTACGTTTCGCAGCGCTACAACACGGCGCTGCACTTGTGCTGCTGCGGTTGCCGCTCCGAGGTGGTAACGCCACTCAACCCGGCCAAGTGGCGGCTCGCCGATGATGACGGCGCGATCTCGCTCTATCCCTCGATCGGGAACTGGTCTCTGCCCTGCAAGTCCCACTATTGGATCAACAACGGCAAGGTCGAATGGGCGCACTGCTTTACGCGTGAGCAAATTCGTGCCGTCCAGGCGAGGGATCTTCGCGCCGTGTTGCGGCCCCCAGAGCCGCCGCCACGAGCGGAGCCGCAAAAGCCGGTTCCCCGAACCCTTCTTCAAACGCTTGCCGCCTGGCTCAAAGGCCTTGTCACTTGGTTCAAGAGCTAGAGCGACGCTCGGGTGGCTCGACCCCTCCAATGATTGGCTCTTTGCTTTTGATGAGCCTCCAGCCGACACTGACTAAGTGTCCGTATGCCTTGTAGCATGCGGAACTGCTTGAGCCACATGTCCGGATCTTCGAAGGGGACAGGGAGCGACTGACCGGTGGTGCACGCGCGGTTCTGGTGTTGGATAGGCGCGTGCGAAAGATCATCCACATCGATATGGACGCATTCTACGCGTCCATCGAGCAGCGGGACAACACCGACCTGAGGGGAAAGCCGGTTGCGTCGGCGATTATCGATGGAGGGCGGACTCACGGATTTATTGACAATGTTCCCTATATGTTCCAGGAGGGGTAGTTGCCCAGCCAGGGGCTTTGCATACGGTGAAACGATATCGAGCTGCGAGTCGTTGCTGTGTCTAAGGACCTAACGCCGGAGAAGGCCCTCATCTTCAGGGTTATCCATCGGGACAACATTCCGTGGATTCTGGACAATGGATTGCATTGCAAGAGTTCGAAGGTATTGGATCCGAACTACGTGGAAATCGGAAACACAGATCTGATCAGCAAGCGGAGCACGCATCGGGTTGTGCAACCGCCGTCCGGCACACTCGGTGACTACGTTCCATTCTACTTCACGCCATTCTCCCCGATGATGTACAACATCAAAACGGGATGGGGCGGCATCCGGAAGCGAGACAACGACGAGATCGTGATCATCGTGTCTTCGCTTCGAACGCTACATGCGAGGAAGCTTCCATTCCTCTTCACGGATAGGCACGCTTATCTTGCTGCCGCGCAGTTCTTTTCCGACTTGGCCCGACTTGACCAGATCGATTGGGAGATGCTGCAGCGTCGGGACTTCCGCAATGATCCTGACGATCCGTCGAAGATGGAGCGCTATCAGGCCGAAGCACTCGTCCACAAGCATCTACCGCTCGATGCGCTGTCAGGCTTCGTCTGCCACAGTGACAAGGTGCGCGAGTCGTTGACCGGTGCATTGGCCAAACGCAAGCAGACCATGAAGGTGATCAAGAAACCAAGCTGGTATTTCTGATGGAATTCACGCACGGCAATCTACTTGAGGCCAAGGCGGAGGCTCTGGTCAACACCGTCAACACCGTCGGTGTGATGGGCAAGGGCGTGGCCCTAATGTTCAAGGAGGCGTTCCCGGAGAATTTCAAAGCGTACCAAGCGGCCTGCAAGAAGAAAGAAGTTCGAGTTGGCCGCATGTTCGTAACCGCGAATCCTACTTGGCTCGGCCCGAAGTGGATCGTCAACTTTCCGACCAAAGAGCACTGGCGTGGCAGCTCCAAGTTGGAGTGGATTGAGAGCGGTCTCGAGGATCTCAAGCGCGTTATTGTCGAAAATGGTATCCGGTCGATCGCGATTCCGCCCTTGGGGAGTGGCAATGGCGGCCTCGATTGGGCCGATGTGCGACCAATGATCGAAGCGGCGCTTAGCGGGCTGCACGACGTAAGCGTGATCGTATACGAGCCTACTGATCAGTATCAGAACGTGTCGAAGCGGTCAGGCGTTCAAAAGCTGACGCCAGCGCGCGCTTTGGTAGCCGAGCTCGTGCGCAGATACTGGATACTTGGTATCGAATGCTCCTTGCTTGAAGTTCAGAAACTTGCGTACTTTCTGGAGCGTAGTATTCAGGCGCTAAATCAGCCCAATCCTCTTGATCTCCGTTTCCAGGCTGACAAATACGGTCCCTATGCCACTCGATTGGCCCACTTGCTTGACGGACTTGATGGCAGCTATCTCCATTGCGGTAAGCGCATTGGTGACGCAGGTCCATTCGATGTGATCTGGTTTGAAGATTCGAAGCGGGACAGAATTGCTGCTTATCTTCGGTCAGGTGAAGCTAAGACCTACGTTCCCGCCCTTGAGAAGACAGCAGATCTTATTGATGGTTTCGAGTCCCCGCTTGGCATGGAGTTGCTGGCGACAGTTGACTGGCTTGTCCAGAATGATGGCGTTGCAGCGAACCGAAATGCCGTGAAGGCCGGTCTCAAGACATGGACGGGCGGGAAAAAGTCAGCTGAGCGAAAGCAGAAGCTGTTCGAAGATCGACTTATCGATCTCGCCCTCGAACGTCTGTCAACATTCGACTGACGTAAGTGACTGCGATCGCTTCGCATGGCCCTAGTCCCTAGCGGCCGAAAATCTATTCCCGCCTCCGGCCTTTCATGCGCAATAGGACGATCTCAAAGAGACGCTGCGAGCATGCAGAGGTAACGTGCATCAATCCGTTCGAGTTCATTCGCAAGTACCGTTGTAAGTCCTGCAAGGCCGTCATGATGTGCATGTGCGATGAGCCATTTGGCAGGCGTTTCTTGCCCCACCAGCTAGGCAGCGGAACAGTGCTCGATAGCCAAGAGCGTGTTCCCGTCACGGCTGGATTTCAGCCGAACATATGCCAAGAATGCCGGGGCTTACCTGTGGAGGCGGCACCCGTAGCAGCGATCCACGGCCGTACGACCAAGATCCGTCGTTACTACTGGCGCGAGATCTTCTTCGAAACGACCCGCCGCTTAGCGACGTGGGAGGAAGCGGGTGGCACTGCGGCTGACGCATCCAAGATGCGTCAGAAGATCGAGAAGAAGGTTGTCACCGAGATTGTTGAGGCGCACCGCCAGCGTCCAAAATACAATATGTCGGAGCCGTCGGCGGCTGACATCATTGAGCGTCACGGCGTCGAGGTTGTGAATCTTCGTGCAGCCTATGTGGCCGATGGCAAGAAGGGTGCCGTGATCTTGGGCGACGAAGGTGTCTGCTCCGCGGAGGCATTCGCCGAAGATCACTTCCGCCGGATGGGTTACGATGTGATGAAGCTTGAGAGCGCGCCATTTCACGTTCTCTTCGGCGTCTTCATGTGGCTCCTTATCCAGGATTTGCGCGATAAGCGACAACGCTTCGTAGGATTCGGCAACCGTTCCGCCGCCGATACTGGTGTCGATATGCCGATGGTCCATACGTCTCTGCCGGAGGATTTCGGCGCCCCCGGCTACGACCGGCGACGTGCACGCGCCATAGCAAAACACCTCAAGCTCATCCTTCCAGAAAGAGGGGAGATGCTGTGGCTCTTTGACTATTGGTTGTCCGGCAGCGAATCTCTGCGCCAATACCTGTGGGCACATCGCGACACTGATATTGCTAGCGCGCGTCGCCTAATTGAAATCTTGCCGCCAGAGACGGTCAAACGCGTCTTGGCCTACCTCGCTGCAAGCTACTGGAAGCGATATCTCGGCTGGCCAGACCTCCTGGTATCTAAGGACGACGAATTCTTCTTTGCCGAGGTGAAGTCATCGAGTGATAAGCTGAGTGACGATCAAAAGGATTGGATAGCGGGAAATGCGGAGTATCTCCGCTTACCCTTCAAGCTCGTGAAGATCCATCGCGCTTCCGGCCGATCGTAACGCCTCGAGACGTGAAAGGGCAAAAAGTCAGCCAAGCGAGAATGGCAAATTGAACGCATTTCTCAAGAAGCAGCCACATGCCGACCGCGGCCCCGAGAGAACACCTCCATGTCTGACAGCATGACGAGCGCCAATCCCAAACGGCCGATCATTCTCAAGAATTGCGTTTGTGTTTATTGCGGTGAGCCCCGCCCTTCCGACCAAATGACTAAGGAGCATGTCGTCGGTCGGCGCTTCGTTCCCAAAGGGACGCTCGATGGCAATTGGAACCTGATCGTCGGGGCTTGCGAACGCTGCAATGGCGAGAAGTCTGACCTTGAGGACGATATCTCAGCGATCACCATGCTGCCGGATGTTACCGGCCAATACGCTCACGACGAGGCACAGATTGTTCGGATCGCCGAACGAAAAGCTAGCGGAGCCATCAGCCGACACACGGGCCGGCTAGTGGGCGAGAGCCGAGAAGAATTGACCTTGAAGAGCCGGTTGGGGGCCGATATCTCAATGTCATTCGGCTTCATCGGGCACCCACATATCGACGATGAGCGAGCCTTTAGGCTTGCGCGCATGCAGCTTACGGCCTTCTTTTTCTGGATCAGTTACGACTCCGGCAAGTGCCGAGGCTACTATTGGCCGGATGGCTTTCATCCGGTCATGTTGGCTCGCAAAGAGGACTGGGGCAACGCACGAATCATTGCATTTGCCGATGCAGTCAAGACCTGGCAACCGCGAATTTCCGCAACCACAGCGGAAGGGTTCTTCAAACTCGCCATGCGGCGCCACCCAACCGCAGCTTGTTGGTCCTGGGCCATCGAGTGGAACCGGACGGCTAGGCTGATCGGCTTTGTAGGAGATCAGACTGTTGCTGAAGAGGCAATTGCTAGTCTTCCCCAACTTGACACGAAGGTTGTCAGCCAAGGGCCTAGCCTCGTCGTGCGCCTACGGCCTGAACAAGCGCTCGACCCCTCAAAAGATCAGCTCTTTGCTTTCAGCGACTAAGGTGTCCGTGGGCCTTCCAGCATGCCAAACTACTCAAGCCTCATGTCCAGACCTTCGACGGTTCAGACAATCCACGCGAGCTAACGGTTGCCTGTCAAGAGGCCATCGCACCATCACGCCAGAGCCGGAAGCTTGTGCTTCCCGGCACGCGCTCGCGAGCATGCCGGAAGGCGACAGCGGTAGTCTCGCCTTCCAATAGATGGAACACGAGAAACGACTGTACAAACTGGGATGCAATTGCTCCGTGAACACTATGGAACGCTCCAAGAAATGCACTGCACGCGTCCATCTGCGAGAATGGCCTACCAAAAGCAGCCTGACCCGCTTGGCACGCCAAGCTCACAAAATATTTCGGTTCCACACCATCTACGTCTAAGATCCCCTCCAGCTGCGTCGCATTGAGCCAATCGTCTACTGCAAACCTCAATCCTGTTCCGTTGCCGTGTCCGATGAGAATGACGTGGGAATAGGCGCGGTGCTCGCGCGACCAGATTGCTCTTAGCTCCGCGCCTGAACGGATCTTGTAGGATCTTACATAGTCGTCCGATGCCAGTAACCGGCAGAACTGGGTAACCGACTTGGAGAGCGGATCAAGGAGGGTGGCTTCGCTCTCTAAATCGCCAACCGCAAAGATGAGCAAGCCGATGTTGCGCTGGCATTTGCTGCTCGCAACCCAATAGGATTCGCCACCGACCTCAATCCGCACGCTTCGATCGCGAATTTCGAGAACTGGTCGACGGATAAACGCAGACGGCTGTTCAGCCACATTCTCCAAGAGGGACACCGGCACAAATCTCGCTCGTCGACCTCCAGACCGGTTGCCATGGACACCTCCCCGCAAAGTGGCCTGGATCTAACGGTGCATCGAAGGGCAAACCGAGGCAAGCGCATTGGAGGCCCAATGGATCTTCATTCGTGCGCACGGTTGCGGTATCAATCGAATTCTTGATTCGTTCTGTCGGAAGTCCCTTCCGATCTGAATGTTGGAGCGTCCAAAAAACATGTCGACCACAGAGATCGAATGGACCGATGCGACATGGAATCCTGTTGCCGGATGCAGCGTCATTTCAAAGGGGTGCACCAACTGCTATGCCATGGCGCTTGCGCGGCGTCTTGAAGCGATGGGCGTGCCAAAGTATGGGGGCTTGACACGCCAATCAGGCAAACGCCCGGTCTGGAATGGAGTCGTCAGAGAGGATCACGCGGCACTCGCCATTCCCTACGCGTGGAAGAAGCCGCGGACGATTTTCGTCAATTCCATGAGCGACTTGTTCCATGAACTTGTCAGCGATCGTTTCATTGAGGCGGTCTGGCGGGTCATGAAGGAGACGCCTCGACATCAGTACCAAATTCTGACCAAGCGCCCGGAGCGGATGACACAGTTTGTGAAACAGCGCGTCCGGGATGTGCTGCCCAACGTTTGGCTAGGCACCAGCGTCGAGAACGCTGAAGTGGTCGATCGCATTGGCCATCTCCGCCGCGCACCAGCCACGATTCGCTTTATTTCTTTCGAGCCGCTTATCGGCCCGGTGGGCACCGTAAATCTGAAGGGCATCCACTGGGCGATTGTGGGTGGAGAGAGTGGCCGCGGAGCCCGCCCGATCCGCGAGGAATGGATTGACGCGATATACGAGCAGTGCGCGGCCAGTGGCACTGCATTCTTCTTTAAGCAGTGGGGAGCCTGGGGGAAAGATTCAAAGCGTCGATCGAAGAAGGCCAACGGTCGTGAATATCGCGGCAAGACCTGGAATCAAATGCCCGTGCCACACGCGACCGCTGACTGAATGCCGCCTCGCAATCCACCCGTAGCCTCATGACCGAGAAGCCCTACAACTGGTCGGAAGGAGCTGAGCTTTCCGAGCACTCGCATCGTAAGCACAAGATCGTGCGCGAGTACTTCTCGGACTACATGCACGTCCGCTGTCGGCTGCCTCAGCAATCCAAGTTTCGTCTCGCCGTTGTCGACGGATTCGCAGGCGGTGGGCGCTATGCTTGCGGAACTCCCGGCTCACCTGTCATCTTTATCGAACAACTCGAGCGTGTCGTCGAAGCGCTCAACATCGAGCGCGCCGCGAACGGCATGGCGACGCTCGACATTGAGGCGTTGCTCATTTTCAACGATAGAGATGTCGTTGCGATTGAGACTTTGAAGCAGGTTGTGGCCCCGCTTGAAGCCAAGATCAAAGAGTCCTGTCCCCGTCTTCATCTACGTATCGAGTATCGCAACAACGCCTTCGAAAGCGTCTACCCCGAGATCAAGACGCTGTTGCACCAGGGGCAATTCTCCAATGTACTTTTCAATCTCGATCAGTGTGGCCACACGCATGTTGCCATTCCGACGCTGACCGATATCCTTCTCTCGTTCCGCTCCGCCGAAATTTTCTACACATTCGTCATCGACACTCTGGTCAACTTCCTCAACACATCGAACCCGGCGATATTGCAGGCTCAGCTCACGCCGCTTGGCATCACGCCGGAGCAGATCATCTCTCTGCAAAGTGCCATGTTGAGCAGACAAGAATGGCTCGGAGCTGCCGAACGAATCGTCTTCAATGTGTTTAGGGGGTGCGCACCTTTCGTCAGCCCGTTCTCGATCAACAATCCCGAGGGCTGGCGCTATTGGCTAATCCACTTCGCCAACTCTCCGCGCGCACGGCAAGTCTACAACAACGTCTTGCACGACAACAGCTCCATCCAGGCACACTTCGGCCGTTCCGGGCTCGACATGCTTGCCTATGATCCACGTCACGATGCGCCGGAATTGTTCCTTTTCGATGACGAGGGTCGACAGCGTTCAAAAGCTCAGTTGCTCGACGACATTCCGCGGTTGGTCTCTGCTCGCGGCGATGTGATCTCCGTCGAGGAGTTTTACGAGGCTGTCTATAACGTTACGCCGGCTCATTCCGATGATATCAATACGGCCATTGCCGATCACCCCGATATGGAAGTCATTACTCCCGCGGGCGGAGAGCGGCGCAGAGCCAACACGATCGCTGTCGGCGATACCATTAGGCTGAAAAATCAGAAGAGTTTCTTCCCCATGTTCGTGCGGCCGGAACGCGAGAACAAATAGCCTGGCGCAGAGCGACGGACTTCCACGCCCATCGAGCATGGTGTTTGATGTCTGGAATCTCGGCACGCTGCAATAGTGCCGTCAGTAGTGCAAGCGCGGTTCTGGTGTTCTGTGGCCTCGTGCGCAAGATCATCCATATCGACATGGACGCCTTCTACGCGTCCATCGAGCAGCGGGATAACCCCGAGCTGCGCGGAAAGCCGGTTGCGGTCGGCTCCGCCGCCAAGCGCGGCGTGGTCGCGGCCGCAAGCTACGAGGCGCGGGCGTTCGGCGTGCGGTCGGCCATGCCGTCCGCCACGGCGCAGCGCAAGTGTCCGGAGCTCCTGTTTGTCCCGCCGCGATTCGACGTCTATCGGGCGGTGTCGAAGGAGATCCGAGCTGTTTTCCACGAGTACACGCCGCTCGTGGAGCCTCTGTCCCTGGATGAAGCCTACCTGGACGTGACGGAGAACCTACGCGGCATCCCCACGGCATCTGAAACTGCGACCGAAATCCGCGCCCGTATTCTGGAGCAGACGGGTCTCACGGCCTCGGCAGGAGTGTCCTACAACAAATTCCTCGCCAAGCTGGCGTCCGACCAGAGAAAGCCCAACGGTCAGTTCGTGGTGGCGCCCAAGCAGGGTCCGGCATTCGTGGAAGCCCTGCCCGTGGAAAGATTTCATGGTGTCGGCCCGGTGACGGCCGAGAAGATGAAGGCGCTGGGCATCCACACAGGTGCCGACCTCAAGCGGCAGACGCTGCGGTTCCTCGAGGAGCACTTCGGCAAGGCCGGCGCCTGGTACTACGGCATTGCCAGGGGCGAGGATCATCGGGCGGTCGTGCCGAACCGGGAACGGAAGTCCTCCGGCAGCGAGACCACCTTCTCGGAAGACCTGCTTGCTGCGGCCGACATCGAGGCTGGTATCTGCGCTATGGCCGACGACGTGTGGGCCTGGTGCGAGAAGACGGCCACCTATGGACACACGGTCACGGTGAAGGTGAAGTATGCTGATTTCCGCCTGATCACGCGCAGCCGCACCGTTTCGATGCCTATCACGACGCAAGCCAAGCTGCGGGAGCTCAGTGTGGCATTGGTCCGCACGGTGTATCCGGTGACGGTGGGTGTGCGGCTCGTCGGGGTATCGGTATCAAAACTAGCAGGCTTGGACCAAGCCATTCCACAGCTGGAGCTGGGATTGCTCGGCGAAGATTGAGAATCGTGCCAGCTTTTGTTGGTGGTAACTTTTGTTAGTGGTAACGTCAAAGTGGTGACTAGATTGGGGCGCGCACCCTTGCGACGAGACCGGTAACGAACATAGAATTTTGATTGAGCTTCAGGCGAAATCCATAAGCTGAGCGATGTCGCAGCGCGGAGTATCAACCGCGATGTCGAGATAGAGAAATGGGTAAGAAACCGGGTAACGCCGAAGATCGAACCGAGAAGATAATGTCAAGTCAGAAGCTTAGCTGAGCTGTTCGAGGGCAGCCCCCTCCACCATTCCTGATTTCCCACCCTGAATCGCCCTGAGAACCCTGAAGGGATGGGCGATTCCGGCGGTTCGATAACCCTCATTTTTCTTGTAGAGCATGTGGTCACCGAACATGAGTTTGGGGACTAGTCGGCGCTTGGCCAGATCAGCCGAACCCCACTGTTTTGCTGGGTTTTCGATGAACTCCAAAGCGGTTCGATAACTTTCTTCAAAGTCTCCGGACGCCGGGGCGGGTCCGGCGAGCTTTTCCTGCACGGCGATTCGCTGGCTGTGTAGTTTGCGGACCTGTTCTTCATAGGCAGCAATAAGGGTGGGGCTGTCGGCCTCAATCAGCCTGTCCATAAGCTGCGCCGTTTTGCGTTCGATCTGGCTCAGCTCGGACTTCAAAATCGCTATGCGATCAGTGGAGGCGCGGCGGCGCTGTTCCCATGCAGACGTCAGGATCTCCCGCAAGGCGGCATAGATCTCTTTAGAAGGCCGCAGCGATTCCAGCAGTTCGAGGAAGTCCCCTTCCAGCTTTTCCTTGCGGATGGATTTGCGCGCCTCTTCGCATCCCTTCCTTTGGCAGTTGTAGTAGGGGTAACGCCCATTACGCCCCTTCGACCATGCCGCCGTCATCGGACGCTCACAGCAGCCGCACAAGACAATCCCCCGCAAAGGAAAGTCATCGCGCATATCCTTGCGCGCTATGCCGTAGCGAGGGCCGTGTAGCCGCTCCAATACGCGCCGATGCGTTTCATAGCTGATAAGGGGCTGGTGCTTGCCTTGAATGCCTGTGAGGCCCCAGCCGGGCATGTCCATCACCCCGGCATAAAGAGGTCTTTCCAGAATCTCGCGCACCTTTTGGAGATATGAGGATTTGCTGCGCGCTCCGGCAAACGCTCCATGCTGGTCCATGAAGCGCTTCACCTCGGTCTGACTCGAAAAGCGCCCCGATGCGAAGCCTTCCAACGCTTCCCGAACGATCGACGCAACCGGTTCGTCTGGCACCAACAGCTTGCCGTGTCCGGCGACGCGTTTGTAGCGGTAGCCGACCGGGCAGGCGAACACCCAATAGCCGTTCATGAACCGCGCGCGCATGCGGTTTTTCACCTGCTCGGCGTTCTTCTGGCGCTGGTGTTGGGATACGGAGGCTAGAAGGTTCTCGACAAGCACACTGTCTGAATCCTCGCCGAACTCGATGGAGGGGCTTTCGAGCTTGCCGCCTGCCTGCCCGATAGCGGAGCGCAGCTCGATATGAGCTTGAAGCCCGCGCGCAAGGCGGCTGATATCATCAATGATAACGCACAAGCCGCCAGCCGCCTTGTGCTTGCGCAGGAACGCCAGCATGGCTTGCATGCCGGGCCTGTCGATCATCCCCCCAGATACGCCTTCGTCCCGGAATACCTGCACGATGTCATAGCCCTTGTGGCGTGCATACTCCCGGCAGCGCGTTTCCTGCGAGCCGAGGCCATCGCCTTCCTTGAGCTGGCGCACGCTGGATACGCGGCAATAGATGACGGCTGGGAGCGTAGATAGTCTTGTCATAGTCTTCTCGTGCGGGTTGATGGACCGCGCGCCTGCGCGGTGCCTTCCTCCGGTTTCTGGTTGTGCTTTGATTTAGAAGGAAATTTTATCACATTGGAACCACGCGGGGAATCATTATCGTTCGCCACTTCCCGATACTGCGAGGGTGAACACCCCACGCGAGATCGGCAACCGCCTCGGCGATAGTAATCAGCGCTTCGATCATGGCGGTTTCCTGCTCTCGCGTCAGGTCAAAGCTGGTGAAGTGGTGGCGGTAGTCGTCAGGGTTGAGCGGCATTCCAGTTCCTTCCCCGTGCCGCAGGAGCACGTGCGCAATAATGATTATGGAAACAATATGCGCACTGCGCCGCGTGCAAGCGGGCGAAACCATGATGGGCGAAAGCGCTCGGCCCGCATCCCCATCGGAAGAGACGCGCCCTATTGAAAGGGCGCAGTTGAAAGCCAGCGCATGACGGAATCACCGTTGTGCGCGTGATCCCAGATCAGCCACGCATAGCGGTGCTTCAACGTGTGCGCGGTGGCCCTCGCTGGATCGCCCAGCGGAAAGCATACGCATTCATCAAGCGCGTAAATCACGCTGGGCGGCTGGCGCATGAAATTATCGTGCCGCTTGGGATGGCAGAGCGAAGCGATATTGAGGAGCATGGCCACGCGCCCGCCCGTCTCAGCGGTGAAGGCCAGCGCCTTCTCAACGAACTTATCCGCCAGCCCCCAGCCGTAAGGCGGGTTGGTCACGATGTTGCGCGCGAAGGGCTTTTCCAGCGTGAGGAAATCATAGCCGGGATAGCCGTAACCCCAATCCGTGATGTCGGTGGCGATCACGTCATAGCCGGCTGCCACAAGCTCGCGGCTGATGGCGCCGTCACCGCATGCGGGCTCCCACACGTCGCCCTCAAATCCCTCCACCGAGAGCAGCGCCCTGATAGCGCTTGGCGGAGTCGGGTAAAACTCAAACGGCGCGCGGCGCTCCGGCACGCGCGGCTTGAAATAGGATGAGTAATCAAAATCAGCAGTAACGCGCATGGTACTTCCTTTCGGTTCTTAAAAACCCCTTAGAAAGAGGGGTTCGCATGAACCCTTGGCCCTCGCCGAGAGCGGGGAGCCAAGTGCAAGGAGGCCTCCGAACGAGAGGCCCCACGGATCAGTGGGGAGACGTTTGGATGCCTTGCGCGCGGCAGGGGCGGAGCCCCTTAGTTCTTCGCGTCAGGGATGGAAGCCCGAAGGGCCGAGACAAGCGGCACGCGCAGGCTCGGCGCGCGACAGCCCGGCCCCGGCGCTGCCGGGAAGACGCCATAACAAGCTGTTTGATGCGGAAACTATTTTCCGCAGGGCTTGGCAACGGGACCGTACCACTGGCACAGTGCCCGCTAGTGTTGCACTCTACCGAATCATAATCGCAAATATTTGCGCAAGGCGGGGCTAGGGGGAATGCTCGACCCGGAAACGCTCTCAATGCTGAGAAAGCAGGTTAGTGAGTGCGTGGTCACAGACCGCGCGCTGTTGGACGTGCTTCTGGAAGAGATCACGCCGCTAGAGCATAGCCAGCACCGCATCCATCCCCGCAGCACCACCAGTGTGTCCATGGTGGGTACGGATGGCGGCAATAACGAACTGCGGTTCGATCCTTTCCTTGTTCAAATTATCCGGGTTGTGGACAGCAACCGCAATGAACTCTGGCTGGAGGTCGTAACGCCCACCACAAAAGTCGCGGAACTCAACGCGCGACACTTTGTGGATGACCGCCCCACGTCACCGCTGGGACGCATGATGGACGCCCTTGGCATTCGTTCGGTGGCTGATCTCAGCTTTATGCTGCGTGACGGCACGGAGAAGAAGCCGCGAAGCCCAAGCTGGATCAACGTCTACCGTGAAGTTACGGAGTGGGCGATCCTACTTGATATGACAAAGAAGGACTACGGCTCCGATACGCTCATTATTTTTGACGGCTTCCTGCGCAGCAAGGTGTTCAAGGGCACGCTGTTCAAGCGCTACGGCGAGTTGTTGTCAGAGGCTATCGAAAAACAGAAGCGCAACAGGCGGAACATTTACATCGTAGGCTTGGCGAAACATTCGGCAGTGCTCGCGCGCTATCGCCTTGCCCTCAAGATCAAGCGCATCCTGCGCGGCAGCTATCCTTGCTACGTAAAAATCTCGCGTGAACTGGAAGAAAAGGCCTATGTGTGGTCGGAATACGCGCGGGGGCGCGGCGATGAGGATGATGGCGGCGAAGCCGCAAAATTCGTCAACGGTGTGATGTTTTTTGTGAAGTTCGGCAACAGGCCGCATGATGCGATCTGGCCGGTCGATCTTTTCGAGCCGCAGGCGGATCAGGCCCAGACCGCCTTTGGCTATCTAGTGAAGGACGCTGAGGAAGGATTTCCCGTCAGCGTCTATCCCCGTTCATTGCAAAAAGCGCACGAGGCAGCGGCACTTTTCGGACTGGATATGGATCTTCTTCAGGATGTCGTCACAGATGGCGTGAGGACGATGCTGGGCACAGGCGCGCACGTGCTCGATGAATTCGCATTAGAGCCCGTTGATCCCTCTCAAACACGTTATCGGTGAAGATATGCAGCTATTTCCAAGCGACCGGAAGGTTGGTGTTTTTCGTGGATTTAGAGAGGGCGGGCTGGAGTTCCACGCCGATATCGCCCTTCCCTATGACGCAACGATGCACCAGCGGCCCATGCATGGCAGCTTTATTCTCGTGCGGCTGGAGAATGAGGACGAGGCTGTCCTCGGGCGCATCACGTCATTTTCATCAGACGGCAAGCTCTCAACGGGGAGCGGTGAGGATTTCACCATCCGGGCGATGCGGGATAGGCGCGATGTTCCGGAAGATTTGCGCGAGCAATACCTAAAATACCGCGTCAATATCCGGGTTCTAGGAGTCTTGCGGCGGAACGGTAATCATCCGGCATTCGTGCCCTCTCACAGGCGGCTTCCGCACGTGGGAAGTCCGGTTGGATTTCCTTCTAATGAAGTCCTGCAATGGATAGCGGGTCATCATGACAGCGGGGCCAACATCGGCAATCTTGCGCTTGGAGAGTACATCTACGATCCCAAGCGCACGAAGAATGGCGATGAAGCTTGGATGCAGCTTGTCGATCCGGAGGTGCAGGTTCACTTTGACATTGCCAATCTCATCTCGCGCCGCTCGTTCGTGTTCGCGCGCGCAGGTTTCGGCAAATCGAACCTCAACAAGCTGCTCTTCTCGCATCTTTATAAGGAACAGCCTTACACGACCAAGCGTCAGGAGACCAGGGTTCCTGTCGGCACGATCATCTTCGATCCTGATGGCGAGTACTTCTGGCCGGATGATAAGGGGCGGCCCGGTTTCTGCGATGTCCCATGGCTGGACGATAAGCTTGTCGTATTCACCTCACGCGAAGCACCCAGCAAGTTCTATGAGGCCTTTACCGCGGCGAAGGTGCGGCTTGACATCCGTGAGCTGCGCCCCGGTGACGTGATTTCCATCGCCCTGCCACCTGAAAAGCAGGATCAGCAGAACGTATCAAAGCTGCGCAGCTTGAATCACAATGCGTGGCGCTCGCTCGTGGATTTGATCTACCGGGATAAGAACAGTGCTTCGCTGGAGGATGTATCTCACATCCTCAATCTCAACGACCGGCAGGAAGCTGAGGCGATTGCCGCTCGCTCCAACATGACCACCATCATAAACCTATTGCACGACCCAAGCAGCCAGACGTTAGCCCGCTTGATCGAAGCACTTTCCGAAGGAAAGCTTTGCGTAGTGGACATCTCGCAGATGCGGGGGCAGCAAGGATTTGTTCTGGCTGGTATCATCTTGCGCCAGATTTTCACGCGCAATCAGGATGAGTTCACGAAGCAAAAGCCCCAGACGATTCCCACCATCGCTGTGATTGAAGAGGCGCAGTCCGTCCTCAATGACCGCGCGGCCGCATCGGAGCCGTTCGTTGCGTGGGTGAAAGAAGGCCGCAAATATGATCTGGGCTGCGTTCTGATCACCCAGCAGCCGGGATCGATTCCCAATGAGATTCTGAGTCAGGGCGATAACTGGTTCATCTTCCATCTTCTGTCAGCATCCGACTTGCAGAACCTGCGGAGCGCCAACTCGCACTTCAGCTCGGACTTGCTAGGCTCTCTCTTGAATGAGCCTATTCGCGGTCAGGGTGTTTTCTGGAGTTCGGCGGCAGGGAGGGAATATCCCATCCCCGTCCGTATCCGCTCGTTTGAAGCGGAGTTCAAGCAGCTCGATCCGGATTACAATCGGGAGCCGCCCACGACATATGCTGCGACTCTGAGGGAACGCTCGGACGCCTTCACGCGCAAGGCGGAATCATTGGGGGCCAAGACGGAAGCCCCACGGGATGAGGAGGAGACCGACCGGCCCGACCTTGAACTTGTGCCGGATACTGCGGCCACGAAGGATCAGATCGCAATCGATGCCCTCAAGTCAAACGATGCGCTCCTTGAAAAAATCCGGGGGGACGGCGAGAAGTTCGGAATCGTCCAGCAGGAGATTTCAAAGGCCTTCAAAGGACTCTTCGCCAAACCCTTTGACGTCGCGTACAATTACGTTGTGCCAGCGCTCAATGCTGTATTCGGGCCTCAGAACAAGGCTTGGAAGTCTGAAAAGCGCAGCGATGGCAAGTCGTGGGTAAAGGCAATCAAGTGAGCGAGCGCAGGCCCCGGAAGATCACGCGGGATATGCAGGCTCTCAATGCCGTGTGCCCGTATTTTACAATGTTTCCGCTGGACTTCCCCATGTCCGTCCTCAAGGACGCTCGTCATGGCGTAGTGGTAGATCCGTTCTGCGGGCGCGGCACAACTAACCTTGCAGCGCGTGTGCGTGGACTTCCTACTGTGGCAGTGGATAGCTCTCCCGTTGCCATCGCTGCAACGGCTGCAAAGCTGAGCAGGGGGAAAGCCCGTCCTGAGAGCATCGTGGCTCTGGCAAAAGAGTATCTGTCCGCCAATAAGAAACCCACAATCCCTGTAGGGCCCTTTTGGGAACTGGCCTATGACGCGGAAGTCTTGCGCGCGATCTGCGCGATCCGCGAAGGGCTTTTGGAATCGCATCTGAGTGATGCGGCGCGCGCACTGCGCGGTATAATGCTGGGCGCATTACACGGCCCCAAGCACAAGAACGGTGAGAGTTCGTACTTTTCCAACCAAGCGCCGCGCACTTACGGCCCCAAGCCCGCCTATGCGGTGAAATTCTGGAAAGAGCGCGGCCTTCGGCCACCCAAGGTCGATCCAATCAAGATCATCGAACTGCGGGCAGCGCGCGCTTTCAGCGGTGCCATCCCTCCCGTGCGATCAAGAACTCATTTGGGCGATAGCCGGACGGTTTCATGGAGCGAGATCATCGGCGATCTTGGCCCTGTTCAGCACGTGGTGACATCTCCGCCATACTATGGGCTGAGATCTTACAGGCCGGATCAGTGGCTGCGCGAATGGTTTCTCGGCGGCTCGGATAGCGTTTGCTATACCGCCGAAGCGCAAGTGGATCACGGCAGCCCGGAGAAGTTCGCGAACGATCTTGCCACCGTGTGGAGCCGTCTGGAACCTGTTGCCGCCGCTGATGCGCGCATGGTCATTCGGTTCGGAGCTATCAATGACCGCCCTGTTGACCCGGCTGATATTGTGAGAGCGTCAATCGCTCCCACCGGTTGGCGCATCGTCCATATTCGCAAGGCGGGTGTCGCCAGTCGCGGGCGCAGGCAGGCCGAAACATTCCGGGGGGCGATTTCTCCTGCGGTCGAGGAGATAGACGTTTACTGCCGCCTGTAAATTGGCACGGCATCGCGTGCTCGTCGGGCCGGGGGGATGCAACGGGGGCCAGCAAGGCCCCCTTGCCGAGGTGGGCGAAAGACCGCCGAGCCAAGATGGTGCTGTCATACAGCACACATCTTGCGGAACGCATTAAAGGCCATATGGCCGTTCCGGAGGAGGCGCGATGTACAAAGGATGGCAGTGCAGAACTTGCTATAATTCTTCACGGGGACGGATCGCTATATCAGTTGCTCTCGTGGACACGGAGTTCGCCAAGGGGCTTGAGAGCGTGTTGATGAGCGGTATGGGCCGCTCACACGCCGACCTTCCGGTCTATCAATCTGAGAAGCTCCAGCTTTGCGCGCTCGGCACCATGATGGCTCGTCGAGTGCCACTTGCGATCATCCAACTCGCATTGCCTCCGTCACATCTGTCGCAGGCCCTTCGTCAAATCTTTGGAAGATATTGAATGCGTTGAATTTCGTTGTCAGCACACCTGATATGGCATGAGGACTGGGAGGGAAAAATGCTTGGGCGCGTTTCACCGGCGACGCTTTTTGTATTGTTCGTCTATTCGATACCGCTCGACAGCAATGCACAAATTTCAGAGGAGTACATGGATCAACTCCCGCCTGTCGCACAAAAGGAACTGCGAGGATGTTGCTCTGAATTGCTGACCGGCAAGAGCGCGGGCACCCGCTGGGGGTGTTCTCACTACAAAGTTGAGGATGTGTGTACTGCCAAAGAGCTTGAAGAAGCACGTCAAGAGCGTGACGCAGATGGAGGCGAACAACGGGACACTAGAGGGCCGACCGAAGGTGAAGATCCTACCGAAGGAACGAGCGACGGGAGTTCGCGCAGCGAGGGGAGCAGCGCTCAGCAATCAAACAAAGACCCAAAAGAGCGTTCATCTGCGAGCAAAGGCTGCAACGATGAGGAGCGACAGCGCACAGAGGCAGAGAAGAAACATAAGGAGCTTTCTAACAATCTAAATGATCGCCTGCTCCAACTAGAAGATCTGCGGAATGAGTATAATGAGCTTGTTCAGAGCGCACAAAGGTCGTTGGGTGTGGCACTCGCGACTCACCTGATCGGCTTACCGGCGAACTGGGGTGGCAACATATACAATGTTGTTCAGCGTTTTCTTGGAAACGAAATAAGCGACGCGGCGCTCCAAAACGCAGATCGCGTAATGCAGAAAAAGCGACATTTATTGAATAAAATTCAACACAACAAAGATCAGTTTGTTATAATCAAGGCAGGAGTCGATAAAGCGCAAAGGGATCGCGAGAGGCTAGCGAAATTATTGAATGAGTGCCGGGAAAAACACAAATGATGTTGCGATTGCAGCGAAACCAAGATTTTCCCTAAAAGAGGGCGTGCGGGTCGTATTCTATTTCGTACTAATAATGACTCTCTTGCATTTGTTGATTGCCGCCATACTCCATATTGTGATGTTGAACCGACTTGATGCGATGATGATTGCACCTGAAGATCTTCTCGCACCCGGTCCATGTGGAGCAATGGGAGATATCTAACGCTCTGCTAAAAGTGTTGACGGACAGCAGGCCCGGCGCGCCACGCCTTAAGAGATTCTTTTAGTTCCGGCTGTCGATCAGGAACTGGTTGAAGATGCGCTTCGATCGTACCTGATAGGCTTAATCCACGCAGGTATCGACACTGCTTGCGCTTCCGCTTTGACAGATCTTTTCGCCACTGCTTCGGCGTTGGTGGTCACGTCAGCCGGGTCGAGGCGAGGAGAATCGTTGTTTACGCGAAGCCATGTCTCATTCTCTGAGGTTGGCACTCTGGCTGGCATGCTCGCGCATGCCGCTTTCATTGTTGCAAGGAGGCCGGTTTCGAGATCGCTAGGATCTTGGCTCCAAACGTCCCAAAGAGTTTTCTCAGAAGCAGCGGTGATCCCAAGAATTGGTCGCGCATGCACGCTGCTAGCGCTTTCCTTGCGGCAGTCTGGGGGAAAAATCCGGGCGTTCGAGCTGAGTACGGACGTTGTCAGCGAACGCCACTTTGGGACTTAGTGATAGGATGACGATTGCGAACAGTATCCAATCCCTTGTGCTCATCAACCCATTCCCTCTACCCAGTATCGTCTACGCCCGGTAGCCGTCTACGTGACGCTTCAGGCGAGCCTCACCGTAATTAGCTCGGCACCACGGAGATCTTAGGAACGTGCAATTCATCGAATTACGGGATCGGGTCCACAGGACGCGCATCTTGGACGTCACTCGGCCCGTCGCCGCGTTCGATTCAGAGGTCGGGAGCGATGCCTTACGAAACTGGCGTCGGGCTTTTCACCGCGCCTTGTTGGCTTTCGCGCAGGCAAAATTCGTTAGCGTTGCTGCTGTTAGCCGGAAAAACCTGATTGCAACGCGTGCTTTTAAGCATTTCGAGATACACACGCAGCTTATAGTCCGGCACGCAAATCCCCGGCCTGCCATTGGTCCCGCGCCCAGCTCTCGACCAGGCTGAGGAATTCTTGCCTACATCTCGTATCGCGAATGGCCATGTAGGCGCAGACCAAGCGGAACAGCTCTTCTTGCGTGACGCCGTGGACGGTTTCAGCCATGGGCGTGCCCTCTCTCAAGACCAAGCCGCCGGAAGCCGCGATCGAGCGTCACGGGGGCTACGCGAAGCAATGCGGCCACATAGGGCGGCGGGTATCCGGTTTCGGCTATGTAGCTGTGCGCTTCCGCGATTGTGTTGTCTGACAGCGCGCGGGGCCGTCCGATCTGCGCGCCTCTCAGCCGCGCGGCCATGATGCCTTCGCGGGTACGGCGGCGGAGTATCCGGCGCTCAAACTGCGCGTAGGCGGCGATGATCGTATAGAAAAGCTCGCCCTCAGGCGTGGCGGTATCGATGTTGAGGGACATGATGTGCATCCCGACGCCGCGTGTCTTGAGGCTCTCGGCGGTCAGGATAGCGTCCAGCGTCGAGCGGAAAGCCCGGTCGAGATCCCAGACCACCAACGTGTCGCCGGCGTCCAGGCTGGCTAGCGCTTCATCGAAGACGGGCCTGTGCCCGGCCACGGCGGAGAGTTGTTCGAGATAAAGACGGTCGCAGCTTTCCTGGAGTCCGACGCACTGTCTGTCGGAACGCTGATCCGGAGTGGAGACCCGCATGTACCCGACGCGCTGGCCGGATGAGAGAGTTTTGCTCATGACGCGACCTCGACAAAATCGATCCTTTTTGACGAGGTGCCACGAGCGCTAGTGCTAGCGCCCCAGATTGGCGGAGTTCCGCCGGTTTCCCAGTGCAGTGCGATCATTCCCGTGCTAGTTTTTCCTCCTCTACAATAACGATCGTTTATGTTGAGCAGGAAAAGCCTAGCAATAGCAAGCCTGTGTACCATCGTATGCGCGCAGGCCGGGGCTGCCGAAGAGGCGCTAAGAAGTTCAGATTTTCTCACGTGGTCGGCGGAGAATCAGCGCGGGTTTATCTCGACAGCGGCGATAGCCGCCGGTGTAATCGCCAACCTCAACCGCGCGGGCCAGGCGAAGTGCATTGACGATTGGGGGACTAAGTATCGGGAGGGCGGCTACCAGCCAGTCATCGAGGCTATGAAGAAACTTCCAGACTTCCACCCGATGGCTGTGACGCTCACTGTTATCGAGAAGGCGTGCGGTGAGTTCCGCTACACTAAGGCAACTGCGGCATCGCCATAGTCGCTGTTGATCCTTTTGGCTCAACCGTCCCGAGCTGGTGATCGGCAATTAGCCCCGGCGATGATTGCTCAAACTCGTTCTGCTTTTCTTTGGCGCGCGCGGCCAGATCGTCCGCGCGTTCCGCCATGTCGCTCAGGTCTTCCCGGCTGACAGGGTTTTCGTCGTCATTGGCCTTGTTGTGCATATCGCCGACCTCGACGCTCCATCCGCGCAGTTCGTCCAGGTCGCGCTCTATGCGCGCCTTACGCTCGGTCAGTGCCTCATAAGGCCTGAACGTCTTGATGGGCTGGCCCTCAACTTCGGAGGCATCTTCGGGGGTAATCGGTTTGCCCGTCTCATCTTTGTAGGTGCCGTCAACGTCGATCATCACGTAGCGACCATCGCTGAGCCGCGCGGTGGACGTGAGATATACGTCAATCTGGCGGCGCAGGCTTTCATGCGCCTTCTCCCCTGCTTCAATCGCGCGGTCGATGGCGTTACCCGCGTTCGTGAAGGAGGCCGCGGCCCGCTCGTGGGCTTCGCGGTACGCGCGGTCATTCGCCAGCAGCCAAGTGAGGGTCCTGACGTTGTGATCACGGTCCCGACGATCTCGCTCGGCGTGATCGTCACGCGCAAAGCCTAGCCTTCCGCGCGGATCGAGATCCTGTTCTCGTCTTTCCCTGGCATCCTGGATGATTTCTTTGTGCTTGAGCTTGACCAGCGCGGGATCGAGCGGGCCGAACAACTGGCCCTTCACCGCTTCAAATGCCTCTGCCAAATCCGGCAGGTTCTCGAACTCTGGTTTCACTTAACTCCACACACCCTTGTTTTATGGATATTATACCGCATAAGGAGCAATCGGTCAAAATTCCGCCCCGTGAATCAGCGCGCAATGGTCACGGCGCGAGCAAGTTTTTCCCAGAATTGCCGGGACTGACGCTAGCGTCACTGTCAACGGGGCATTGCTCCGCGACACGCCAGCGTAGGAGATTAATTTTGATCCTCGATACGCGCACTTACGACCCGGATCTGCCAGATACCAAGCGGATCCCGGAACTCATTCCCCTGAGCCAAAGAGGGCCAATTGTGGCCATCTTTTTAGAGCTCCGGGTTTTCAAATATGGAGAAGCCGTTAGCGTCACAACGCACTAAGTCTGTTCGTTTTGCATACGGTAAGGCCGGGTACGGTTGCGTAGAGGTTGCTTCCAACTATCAGCTCTGCCGCCAGTCGCATGTTCACCGATTGGCGATTGCAACGGTGGAGCGCGATATCCCAAGACGCAAATTGGCAGATTGGGTGGCTGAGGTGCTGGCCCGGTACGAGGGTAAAATCGTATGGGCCAGCGGCGTCGAGTTTATCTTCGATGAGATGGCGATCTACGATGCCTTCGAAATCGAGGCGGACCCGAGCCAGCGTTGGGTTGGCTACTTCTACAAGTTCGCTGTGCGCCCGCCTAAACAGGTCGCACAGGGCCGCGTGATCGATCGCTTGCGTTTCATTGATCTCGCATTCCGTATCGCCTATCCAGAGCGCGCATACTTAATTGCATTGTGATCTGCGTCTTACGCTCATTAAGCGCCCGGCCTTCATGGTCGGGCGTTATTCATTTGCCGGGCGTGCGGAGCGGGCATTCGAGCAGATAACGCCGGTAGGCTTCATAGAGACGCTGGATAGGATGCGCATGCGGTCTTGCGTCCGCGACGAACTCGGCAAGGCGCTGTAGGGGATCGGCGGGGCGCAGTTGCAAGATGCCCTGGCTGATTTCTTCCATGCGCGCGGCATCGACATCGACGCCGCGTAGATCGAGCGCGCAGAAGATGCGGGTTGTCTTCTCCAGAAGGAACAATCCCTCACCCGCAGCGGAGCGCAGGCGCGGGCTGTGGCGCTGCATATAGCGGCGGAAGCGCTTGCTGGCCTTGAGCGCGCCCAGCAGCTGCCTGCCGTTGTCTGAGATGCCGTCACCGTCGAACAGATAATCGCCAACACCGGCAAAGGCCGCTGGCTGGTGCTGGACGGCTTCCTGCAATGTTGTCCTCAGCACGCCGTAAGTGCTGCGAATGGTCTTGCCGCTGACATGCGTGCGCGGCTCGAGCTTTTGGATCGGGATGCCTTCGGCATAGCCGTGCAGGATGCGCAGGAACTTGTGTTCCGAGAGTTTGGCCCTGGCGACGTAGCGATTGCGGGGCGCTGTGGCGCGCCGCGTTTTTTGTTTTTTCAATCCCCTCAATGACCGCGCCTACGTTCAATTCATAGTTGCTTTATGCGCGCTGTTCTTCCCTCCGATTTTGCAGAATACGGATTGAAACCGTTATCGTTTGGGCATGCGCTGATACGAAAATACCTCAACCGATGCGTGTGCAGAAAGAGAGGTGCGCTGCGATCTCGCAAATCGCCAACAACAAAAACAAGAGGAGACTTGAGTATGACTTACTGTGAACGCTGCGGACGCGATGTCTGCAAACCCTGCGCCTTCAAACCCGTCAACGACAACAAGCGAACCGTCATCGTGGCAAGCGATGCGGAGCTGCTGCGCCGCTCGCACTTCCAGCGGCTGGCCACGGCGACGCGGGCGCTTGGCATATCGCGGCGCGAGATACCGAACTGGATCGCCGATACGATCTACGGCTTTCGCGGCAAGATCACATGGCAGGATGGTCGGCTGTTCGAGATTGACGATGAGGACATCGACGCCGCCTTCAACGACGATGGCTCGTTCCGCTGGCTTTCAGGCTTCATGTATTTCGATTACGTCGATCCCAAGCAGAACCCGCAGCGGCGGATATTGCACCGCTTGCGCCTGATCGATCTGGCGTTTCGCATCTCAAGCCCCGTGCGCGCCGCGTTCATCGCGAAGTAAAACGGGTCTTTCCCAAATCGCCTGCCGAACCCGCCTAGCTTCAATTCGAAGTTGCCGGATCTGCTCACCAAGCAGACCGGCGATGACCGAGGAAGGAAGGCGCATCGATGCAGCATCGTCCCCCACATAAAGGCAACGGCCATGACCCGAAGGAGGCCATGGCCGTTGTGCTGGCTCTGGTCGCCACGTTCTTCGGCGGGCCGGAGCTTTATCACTTCACCATCGGCACCGTCATCGCGTTCGCGGAGAGCCGCTACGGCGCGGACCTGGCGCCCGTCGCCGTTGTCGGCTGGGCGCTCATCGTCGCGGCGTTCAGCTTTTACGCCGCGCGCATCACCTTCGACATCGCTTTGGTCAGCGCGATCATGGCGGTGGCGATGAGACTTTTCTGAAGAGCAACCCCTGAAAGGAGAAATGATATGGCACAAGCACCCAAAGGTTACGATCGCGTCGGAGGCGGAACGTACGACGTCTACAAGAAGAAACCGCCGACCGATTGGGTCGGTGTGATCGGCGGCATTGCCTTCGTCGCGTTCATCATCGCCGCGATCTTCTAGGACGCACCGGAGGGGCCGCGCACGTTCGCGGCCCCTTTTTTTATGCCTCTCAAGGACAGCCGCTATGAATGCCCCGGACTTCAACGAACATTTCCGCTTCGGCAGCGCAGGCTGGGCCAATGAGCACCAGATGCGCGCGGCGGGGCTGTTTGCCGAGCGGGGTCTTCCTATCGGCTTTCTGGGCCATCGCACGCTGCGGCTGGAGGGCGATGCGCCGCTGATAACCTTTGGCGGCGCGGGCACGGGCAAGCTCACCACCGTGATCGGCCATATCATGTGCACGGCGCAAGACCACTCGATGATCGTGCTCGATCCGCGCGGCGAGATCGCTGCCACCTTCGCGCCCGCGCTCATGCATCACGGCTTCAAGGTTCATCGCTGGAACCCTTACGGCCTGCATGGCCTCACGCAGGATCGCTGCAACCCGCTGGCGGTGATCGATCCCGGCAGCGCCAAGTTTCATGCGGATTGCAAACTGGCGGCGCAGGCCTTGGTGAGCGTCACCAGCAAATCGGACGGCAAGTATTTCGAGCAGCGCGGCAGCGGCTGGGTCGAGGCGTTGATCAAGTTCAGCGCTGAAGCATCAGGGCGCACCAGCCTCCCCGCCCTCATGCGCATCGTGAACCTGATTGAATCCGGCAGCCCGCACTGGCCGGACCTCATCGAGGCGATGACGCGCTCCGCCTTCGAAGACGTACGCCGCACGGCGGGCGAGATGCTCGCCAAGAAGCAGGACAGCCCGCGCGAGTTCGGCTCTATCATGGGCGAGATTTACGCGAGCCTGTCCTTCCTGGACGATCCGGCGCTGCGCGCCTCCGTGGAGGATTCGGATTTCTCTTTGGAAGAGGTTTGCGCCTCAGGACGCCCCAGCGTCGTCTTCCTGATGATCCCGGCGGAATATCTGCGCCAGTGCGCGCCCGCCCTGCGGCTCTTCCTGACGTCCGTGATGCTGTACAAGACGCGGCAACCCGGCTCCAAGCGCCTCCTGATGATCATCGATGAGGCCGCGCAGCTTGGTGCGTTTCCGACCCTTCAGCTGCTCTACACCTACGGGCGGGGCATCGGCATCCAGACATGGACGTTCTGGCAGGATGTCGGCCAGATCGCGCATAACTTCGGCCCGACCGGCGTCGATACGTTCCTGGGCTCATCGCAGATGCGCCAGTTCCTGGGCGCGCGCGATCTGCAAACCGCGCGGCTGATCTCAAGCATGCTCGGCACGGAGACGCTGGAATACGACGACACACGCCAGCAGGAAGAGGCGCAGCGCCAAAAGCGCATGGCCATGCAGCGCGCGCTGGCGGGTGAAGACCTGATGACGGCGGCCATGGAGGCCGCGCATTTCTCCAAGGCGGCGCAGATGAAGACCAAACAACAGCGCAAGCTGATGACAGAGGATGAGGTGCTGGGTCTGGGCGGGGATCAGCATATCCTCTTTATCTCAGGGCGTGAGCCGCTGGCCATTCGTGCGGATCGGTATCCCTACTTCTCGCGGCGGGAGTTTACTGGCCTGTATCTGCCCAATCCGTTCCATCCTCCCTACGAGCGTGTGCAAGTCGGTGGGCGCTTCGGCAGCAAATGGCTGCGGGTCATGCGCGAGCCTGCGCCGAAGGAATTTGAGTCTTTCGCCCAATATCGGAATGGAGATTGGGCATATGTGGAAGGCTACAGACCAACCTGACACGTAAGGAGATCAGACCATGAGCAATGACCACGACAAACGCCCCAGCCACATCGCCTATCAGGTGCGGGAAGGGGACGATAACAAGTCCTATTTCAACCGCATCGGCGCGGTGTGGCAGCACAAGGACGGAGAAGGCTTCAACATCCAGCTCGATTCCGTTCCGGTTGACGGCAAGGCGACGGTGCGTTCCGTGCAGGACCGCATCCAGGAAGCCAAGGACAACGCGCGCGATGCCCGGGAGGGCGAGCGGCGTGACGACAAGCGCAGCGCCAACAGGGACGACCGCCGTGACCGTGACAGCGCTCCCCGTTACGAGCGGTGAGTAAGGAGTTCGGTCGCGCCGCTTCGGGAGTAGTCACCAAAGCAGAACGCGACCAGCGTATCGCAGCCCGGCCCAAGCCTCGGGCCGAGCTGCACCTCACCCCGAATGGCTGGGAGGTC
>ERZ869909.670-NODE-670-length-35538-cov-89.382082_pt1 | contig 35538 bp, 31 predicted proteins | sample MGYA00520892_ERZ869909 | MGnify/ENA primary metagenome ERZ869909 (study PRJEB32215, sample SAMEA104723947) | bioreactor metagenome | biome: bioreactor; feature: anaerobic bioreactor; material: water | place: China | collected 2015-03-12 ...
GCGGGGCGCATCGTGGTGCACCGCCGCGCGCTGATGGCGGGTGATGTGCGGGGCGCGCGGCTGGTTTACGGGGCCGCAGAAGACGCGACCGAGGATGCGCGCGTGGCGGCGATTGCCCGCGCCGAGGGCGCGTTGGTCAATATCGTCGATAATCTGGAAGACAGCGATTACATCACCCCCGCCATCGTGGACCGTGATCCGGTGGTGGTGGCGATCGGGACCGAGGGTGCGGCCCCGGTTCTGGCACGCGCCATCAAGGCCGATCTGGAGGCCCGTTTGCCGGTGGCGCTGGGGCTGCTGGCGCGGGTGGGCAAGGCCTTTCGCGCCGCCGCCGATGCCTTGCCGATGGGCCGCAAGCGCCGCGATTTCTGGGCCGAATACTATGACACCACCGGCCCGCGTGCCGCTGAAAAGGGTGAGGAGGCGCTGGAGCCCGCGCTGAATGCCCTGCTGGCGCGGCATCTGGCTGAAGCCCCGCGCGAAGGCCGGGTTGATCTGGTGGGCGCGGGGCCGGGTGATCCGGAACTGCTGACGCTGAAAGCACGTAAGCTTCTGGACCGCGCCGATGTGGTGATCCATGACCGGCTGGTGCCGGGCGCCATTCTGGAACTGGCGCGGCGCGAGGCGCTGATGATCGGCGTTGGCAAGGAGGGCTTCGGCCCCTCCACCCCGCAATCAGAAATCAACCGCCTGATCATCGAGCATGCTGAAAGTGGCGCGCATGTGGTGCGGCTGAAGGGCGGCGACCCCTCGGTTTTTGGCCGTCTGGATGAAGAAACCGAAGCGCTGGATGCTGCGGGGATCGACTGGGCGGTGGTGCCGGGCATCACCGCCGCCTCGGCTTCGGCGGCGGCGCTGGGCCAAAGCCTGACGCGGCGCGGGCGCAATGCTTCGGCCCGGCTGGTGACCGGCCATGACATCAAGGGCTATGCCGAACAGGATTGGCAGGCGCTGGCCCGGCCCGGTGCGGTGGCGGCGGTTTATATGGGCAAGCGCGCCGCGCGGTTCATTCAGGGGCGGATGCTGATGCATGGGGCCGCGCCCGAAACACCGGTCAGCGTGGTCGAAAACGCCAGCCGCCCGGACCAGCACATCCTTCCTGCCACACTGGCAACGCTGCCGCAGGTGGTGGCTGAACTGGCCGGACCTGCCGTGCTGCTGCTGGGCATTGCGCCCCGCGAGACGGCTGGCACCCAACGTCTGGAGGCCGCGCTATGAGCCGTCGTTTTACGCCGTCTGTTGTTACTGCCAATGCGCTGTTGTCGGGCGAGGCTGTCTGGCTGAGTGCTGACAACCAGTGGACCGGGAACCCGCGTGAGGCGGCGCTGTTCACCGATGCCGCACAGGCCGAAGAACGGCTGGCCTGGGCGCAGGGGCAGGCCCACACAATCGTTGGCCCCTATCTGGCTGCCGCTAAACCTGGCGCTGACGGCCCCGAACCCACCCATTTCCGTGAGGCGTTTCGCAGGCGCGGCCCGTCGAACTATGCCCACGGCAAGCAGGAGGCGCTCTGTCGCGGCTGAACGCCGCCCGGAACACCGCCTGACAGGAGCCAGACCATGTATTGCTACACCGAATTCGACGAAGCCTTCATCCGCGAGCGCAACGCGCAGTTTCGCGCGCAGGTCGAACGCCGCATTTCCGGCGCGCTGACCGAGGAAGAGTTCCGCCCGCTGCGCCTGATGAACGGCCTCTATCTGCAACTTCATGCCTATATGCTGCGCGTGGCCATTCCCTATGGCACGCTGAGCAGCGCCCAGATGCGGCAACTGGCGATGATCGCGCAGCGATGGGACAAGGGCTATGGCCATTTCACCACGCGCCAGAACATCCAGTTCAACTGGCCGAAACTGGGCGATGTGCCGGACATTCTGGATGCGCTGGGCGCGGTGGGGATGCACGCCATCCAGACCTCGGGCAATTGCGTGCGCAATGTGACGGCTGATCATTTCGCCGGGGCTGCCGCGGACGAGATTGCCGATCCGCGCCCGGTGGCCGAGTTGTTGCGCCAATGGTCCACCGACCACCCTGAATTCCAGTTCTTGCCCCGCAAGTTCAAGGTTGCCATCACAGGCAGCCCGAATGACCGCGCCGTGACCCGCGCGCATGATATCGGCCTGCGGATGGTCGAGCGCGATGGCCAGCCGGGGTTTGAGGTGATTGTCGGCGGTGGCCTTGGCCGCACGCCGCTTCTGGGCATGGTGGTGCGCGATTTCCTGCCGCGCGCGGATCTGCTGCCGTATGTCGAGGCGATCCTGTCGGTCTACAATTCGTTCGGGCGGCGCGACAACAAATACAAGGCCCGCATCAAGATCACCTTGCACGAGCTGGGGCTGGAGGATCTGCGCGCACGGATTGAGGCGCGGTTTGCCGAGATAAGGGCGGAATGGCGCGGGGCGGATCAGGAGATCCTTGCGCGGATCGAGCAGGATTTCGCGCCGCCCGCTTTCCGCGATGCCCCGGTTGATGCCTACACCCGCGCCCGCGCCGCTGACCCGGTGTTCCGCGCCTGGGCTGATACCAACCTGCACGAGCACCGCGCGCCGGGCTATGCGATTGTCACCATATCCACCAAGGCGCATGGCGCGACGCCGGGCGATGCAACGGCAGAGCAGATGCGCGTCATGGCTGATCTGGCGGAACGCTATGGCCATGACGAGTTGCGCATCAGCCATGAGCAGAACGTGATCCTGCCGCATGTCCACAAATCCGACCTGCCCGCCGTTCACGCCGCGCTGAAGGCGGTGGGGCTGGCGACGGCGAATGTGGGGCTGATTTCGGACATCATCGCCTGCCCCGGCATGGATTATTGCGCGCTGGCCACCGCCCGCTCGATCCCCGTGGCGCAAGAGATTGCGCAGCGGTTCGAGGCGCTGGGGCTGGAGCAGGAAATCGGCGCGATGAAGATCAAGATATCGGGCTGCATCAACGCCTGCGGGCATCACCATGTCGGGCATATCGGCATTCTGGGGCTGGAGAAGGCGGGGGTGGAAAGCTACCAGATCACCCTTGGCGGCGACGGGACCGAGGCGGCCGCGATCGGCGAACGCGCAGGCCCCGGCTTTGCCTATGACGAGATCGTGCCCGCCATCGAGCGGCTGATTGCGGCCTATCTGGCGCGGCGTGCGGGGCCGGATGAGAGTTTCCTTCAAGCCTATCGCCGTCTGGGGGCCGCGCCCTTCAAGGCTGCCCTTTATCCCGAGGAGAAGGCTTATGCCGCTTGACGCCAACATCAGGGCCGAAGGGCTGAATGCCCGCTATGGTGCGCTGAGCGCCGAGCGGATGCTTGAGAGCGCGCTGTCTGATTCCGCAGTGGGAAAGGTGGCGCTGGTTTCCAGCTTCGGGGCGGATTCGGTGGTGCTTTTGCATATGGTGTCACGCATCGCGCCCGATACGCCGGTTCTGTTCATAGACACACTGATGCTGTTTCCTGAAACGCTGGCCTATCAGCGGGAACTGGCTGAAACACTGGTTCTGCGTGATCTGCGGATCATCACACCGGACCGCGACGCGCTGTTCAGCCACGACCCCGACGCCCTGCTGCACCGCGCCCGGCCCGATGATTGCTGCACTTTGCGCAAGACCCTGCCGCTGGCGCAAGCGTTGGAAGGGTTCGATGGCTGGATCACGGGCCGCAAGCGGTTTCAGGCGGGAAGCCGCGCCGGACTGACGCCGTTCGAGGCCGAAGCGGGCACCGGGCGGATCAAGCTGAACCCGTTGGCGGGATGGGCGGCGCAGGATATCGGCGCGTATATCGACCGCCACGCGCTGCCGCGTCACCCGCTGGTGTCGCGGGGCTATCCGTCGATCGGCTGCATGCCCTGCACCAGCCGCGTTGAAAAGGGCGAGGATATCCGCGCCGGGCGCTGGCGCGGGCAGGACAAAACCGAATGCGGCATTCATTTTGCCGGCGGGCGCGTGCTGCGTGCTGCGCTGAAGGAGGACGCGGCATGAGTGTGATCGTCACTGATACGGGCTTTGCCGCCGATGATTGGCAAGCGGGTTTTGTCACGGCGGGCGAATTGGCAAAAGGGGTTGCGGTGCTGCGCGCCGGGCTTGACCTGCAAGCCGATACCCAGGCCGAAGATCTGGCACCGCTGCTGCCGCGCGCCGGGTTGATCCGCATCCTCTTTACCGCATTCAATGACGGGCGGGGCTTTACACTGGCGCGGCGGTTGCGGCGGCTGGGCTATGGTGGGCGGCTGCGGGCGCATGGGCATGTGCTGGCCGATCAATACGCCATGGCGCGGCGCTCCGGCTTTGACGAGGTGGAAATCAGCGCCGATCTGGCCGCGCGCCAACCCGCCGACCAGTGGCGTTTTCGCGCCGACTGGCGCGCGCATGATTATCAGGCGCGGCTGCGTGGCTGAGGAAAGAAAGACTGCATGAATATGGAAACCACTCTTTCCGCCGCTGCGCGGGCGCTGCCCGATGCGCAGACAGTAACCAGTGTTACGCATTGGAATGACCGGCTGTTTTCATTCCGGGTGACGCGTCCGCAAAGCCTGCGGTTCCGTTCCGGCGAGTTTGTTATGATCGGTCTGCCGGGTGAGAATGGCAAACCCCTGCTGCGCGCCTATTCCATCGCCTCGCCTTCCTGGGATGACGCGCTTGAGTTCTATTCGATCAAGGTGCCAGGTGGCCCGCTGACATCGCGCCTGCAGCACATCCGGCCCGGTGATGCGATCATCCTGCGGCCCAAGCCGGTGGGAACGCTGGTGCATGACGCGCTCAAGCCCGGCTGGCGGTTGTGGCTTCTGGCGACCGGCACCGGTGTGGCGCCCTTTGCCAGCCTGCTGCGCGACCCCGAAACCTATGAAAAATATGACCGCGTGATCCTGATGCACAGCTGCCGCGAGCGGTCCGAGCTTGGCTATGGTGCAGCGCTGATCAAGGGGCTGGGCGATGATCCGTTGATCGGCGGGATGGTGGCGGGAAAGCTGCACTACTACCCCACCACCACCCGCGAAAAAGGGCCACATATGGGGCGGATCACTGACACGCTGGCCTCGGGGCAGGTGTTTGCCGATCTGGGACTGCCCGGCCCACTGACGGCGGAAACCGACCGCGCGATGGTCTGCGGCTCGCTGGATTTCAACCGCGATGTGAAGGCCCTGCTGGAAGGCTGGGGCCTGCATGAGGGGGCCAATTCTGACCCAGGCGAGTTCGTGGTGGAAAAGGCGTTCGTGGGTTAATCGTCAGTCGGAAACAGAACAGCGCGTTCGGGGAAATAGCGCGCGCGCAGTTTTTCGTTTCCCTCGGCATGATCGGCCAGAATCCTGCGCCGCTGTCCCTCGGACATTTGCAGCCGGGTGCCGGGCCGGGGCAGGCGTGGCTCCAGCAGTCGCAGGGCCAGTTGATAGGGCTTCGCGCGCGCTCCGTGGCGGTTGCGCACCTTCAGGAACTGATTGAGGCGGCGGCGCAGGGCGATGGCCTCGGCGGAAAGCGAGGTGTTCATGCGGCGGGGGGTTTTCAGCCCGGCCCGGTCGATTCCGGCCTGGGCGCAGAAATCATCAAGCAAGTCACCACCTACCAGCGCGTCCGGTGTCAGAAGCCGGGGGGTAATGCGATCCTCGCCGACCACCCGTGCCCAAAGCCGCAGCGATTTCCAATAGTTCAGCGTGCGCAGGCGGCTGTTGAAATGGTCCTCGAAACTGAGTGTCTCGCCGCGGCGGATGCGTTCAGAATAGGCACTGACCACCATTTCGGTCTGCGGCCGCAGATAGACCAGATACTGCACCCCATCAAAGTGACGTTGCAGAAGATCATCCAGCGCACGAATCTGTTCAGCCTTGGTCAGCCAGGCGTGGATATGCTCGCTGGAGCCAAGATAGACCTGCTCGCCCCATGCGCGCCGCCCCTGCTGTAACCGGGCCTCGAAAGCATCGACATAGGCGCGCTGGGCGTCAGGGTCATGCAGGCCCAGCACCCTGAGCGCCACCGAATCCGACATCGTGTCGCCCGCGCGCACCAGCCCGGCGGTGGCCAGCTCATACTGGCTGCCGAAACGCGGGTTTACCGGATCATGGCGGATGCCCTGACCGCGAAGGGCATCGGCGTTGATCTTCAGAAAGGACTGAATGGTCGATGAGCCGGTTTTCGGCATCCCGATATGGATGAACGCCTTCATCGCCCGTCGTCAGCCGTTGGCAAAGAGCGTGGTGCGCCCGGGAAAGTAGGCCGCGCGCAACTTGTCATTCGAAGCCGCGTTGGCGTCGCGGATCTGGCGGCGCTGGTCATCGGTGAGCGTGATTTTCGAGCCGGGCCTGGGCAGGGCCAGCCGCGCCACCTTGAACAGCGATCGAAACAGCGTGTTTGGCCCGCCAGAACGGGTGCGCGCGGGCACAAGGCGGCCCAACTTCAGATAAAGCGCCATTTCCTCGGCCGAAAGCGACAGGTTCATACGCGGCGGTGTTTCCAGTGGCGCGCGGTTGATCCCGGCAACGGCGCAGAAATCATCCAGCAGATCACCACCCCGCAGGGCATCTTTCGTCATCAGTCGGGGGATGAAACGGTCCTTGCCGACAATGCCTGTCCACATTTCAGCCTTGCGCCAATAGTTCATCTTGCGCAGGCGCTGCTTGAAATGCTGATCAAAGGTGATCAGTTCGCCGCGCTTGATGCGTTCCGAATAGGTGGAGAGCATGAATTCTTCCTGCGGGCGGTAATAGACGACGTAGCGCACCTCATCAAAGAACTGGCCGAGGAACTGGTCCAGCGCGGTGATGCGCTCGGGGCTGGAAAGCCAGGAATGCACCTGCTCTGCCGAGGCCAGATAGGTCTCCTCGGGCCAGTTCTTTGCGCCCTTGCGCAGCATTTCCTCATACCTGTTGACATAGGCTATCTGACTGTCACGGTCGCCCACCCCCAGCGCGTGGCGCTTGTTGGCCTCTTTCACCGTGTCGCCCGCGCGGATCACGCCGACGGTGGCAAGCTCCAGTTGCGCAAGGTTCTTCGGGTCGAAGGGTTCACAATGGAAGCCTTGCGCGCTGAGTTGCTGTTGATTGAGCCTGAGAAAAGCCTGGATCGAGGTGGTGCCCGATTTCGGGGTTCCGATATGGATCAGGGCTTTCATGGCGTTTCCTCGTAAATGGGCAGCAACTGGGCCAGATGGGCCTCCATGGTCACGGGGGGCATGGCGTTGTGCCAATAGTTGGAGGGCGTGATGCGTTCCTCCAGAACGGTTTCAAGCACGCGGGCGAAATCGGCGGTATCGCCGGCGCGGAAGGTCAGGGCAGGGCAGCGGCCCAGTTCCTGTGCGCCGCCCCTGTCGGAGGTCATGAGCGGTATGTGGCGGGCGTGCATCTCGATGGCGACCTGCGGCAGGTTGTCTTCCCACATGACCGGGACAAGGCCAAGGTCCACATCGGCCAGCAGCTCATCAAGCCCGGCATGGGTATAGCCGTCGACCATGCGCAATTCGGCCAGACGGGGGGCAAGGGCTTTCAGCCGGGCCACGACCGACGTTTCCCCACGCCGCGCGGCAACGGTCAGGCGCAGGCTGGCGGCAAGGGGGTCCGGGAGGGCCTCCAGCGCGTCGAGCAGAAAGAAGAAACCCTTGTCGCGGCGCATGTAGCCCAGATAGGCCAGCCGCAAGGTGCCATCCGCGCGGAGCATCCGGGGTTTGGGCTGCGTGGTCTGCCATTTGGCGGCCTCGGTGGTGCCGATATACGAGGTGTGCAGTTTTTCCGGCGACAGCCCGTGATGTTCGGCGATCTGGCGCACGCGGTCCGAGACGCATAGAACGGCATCGGCATGGGTGTTGATCAGCCCCACCATGGCGGCGCGGCGTGCGGCAAAGGCGGCACCGGCGTTTGCGATGGGCGCGGCAACCGGCACCGCCGCCGAAAGAGCGGCGGGCGCGGGGCGGCGGCGCAGCAGTTTCAGCTTGCGGTAGCTGCGCCAGGCCAATGCCAGAAGCGGGCGAAACCCCTTGTCGAACGTCGCTGTTCCCGGCCCCATACCCAGCCGGTTCAGCCGCCAGGAAACCGCATGCGCCAGCCGTACCGAACGGGGGTCGGCGCGCACCGGCAGGCAGGAGACGCAGCGCTGCCCCTCGGCATAGTCGGTGCAGTTCTCGGCCTCGTTGCGCCAGAGGTTCACCTGCGGGCAGAACGGATAGTAATTGTGCAAGGACAGCACAACGCGCGTGGCGGGCCAGCGTTCCTTGACGCGCAGCACATTGGCGGGCAACCCTTCGAGGTTGTTGAAATGGATCACGTCGTAAGGCCCGTTGCGGGCGACGAAGTCCATGAAGGCGGCTTCGCTGGCGGCTTCTTCCAGCTGGGCGGGGCTACCGAAATCGGCATGCGACGGGGCCATGAGCCCGGCATCGATGATCTCGAACCGGCGGGCCGGGGCGTTGCCGGTGGCGGGGGGCAACTCGGCCCAGCGGGGCGTGCCGCGGCGAAACTCATGCGCGATGCCTGACGACAGGAAATGCGCTTCATAGCCGCCATGAGCATGAAGCGCGGCCAGAAGGTTGCGCTGATAGATGCTGACGCCCCCGCCGCGCTTCTCGGGGTCAAGATAGTCTACCCAGTTGTAATAAAGAATCTTCATTCAGCTGCCTTGCCCTGTTTCTTCTCAAGCACATCGATGCGGCGTTCGAGGGCCGGGAGCGCTTTGCGCAGGCGCGTGTGCAGAAGCATGATCTCGTTCAACAGAAACCCGATCTGACGGGTATGGGCGAGCGAGAACTCATCTTCGGGTTCGGGCAGTTCATTGAGGAAGAGGTCGATATCCAGCCCGCTGCCGGGCAGGTCGCGCAGCCCCTCAAGACCGGTGCGCGTGGTTTCAAGCAGCGCGTCGAGTTCGGGGCTGTCGGTTGGCAGGCGCTCCTCTTCTGACGCGAAATACTCAAGCGCACGCTCAATGCTTTGCCGGATCAGCGGCTTCGGAAAGCCCGCGTTGCGATAGAGGCGCACGATTTCAAGCACCTGATCGTCGATGCGCGGATTGGGGTCTGATTGCGGGAACTCGACCCCCTCGGGCATGGAATGGCCGATCGATGCCAGAAAATCGTCATAAAGTGCCGAGCCGCCGCGAAGCCGCTCTTCGAACGGTCGCAGGGTAACCCGGTCGGCACCGAAGATATCCACCCAGGGCCGGATCGCCGCGCTGTAGTCAAGATGCACGTTTTCCATGCCGCTGCGCAGGGTGGTGTTGAAATCCCCAACAGGTATCCGCATCTTGACCAACTGGTTATACCAGGACCGCGTGTGCCCCCGGGGTGCGCGCAGATAGGCGATGATCCGAAAGTCGATACCATGCGCGGCGCCGACGATCTGGCGCAGCAGGGCTTCGGCTTCGGGATGCGCACCGAGGCGCATGAACTCTTCGCTGCTGATCAGCGCGGCAGGCTGCGGGGCGTTGCGAATATGCTCGAACAACCCCTCCCACATCTCTGCAGGGGAGTCGGGAAGATCGTAATCATGCAACAGGGTTTCAACGCCGACGGCGCGATAAAGCGAATAGGCCAGTGCAGAATGCTTGGCGTTCAGTTCCAGAACGTCAGGGTACAAAAGCCCCTCTTGCGCGAAAAGTGCGGCGTTGCGCTTGAAAAACACCTGAAGCGCCGTGGTGCCGGTCTTGAAGTGACCGATGTGAACGTAAATTGTCTTGGTCATCAGGGCCCCAAAGCACGATGCTACCGAAGGTCAGCGTGCGTCTGACAGGAAGCATCGGGTTATTCAAGCCATCAGGCGTTTATGAGCCTCAAGCGCCTCGCCCAGGTCTTCGAAAAAGCGCAGCTCCCCTTCGTGCAGCAGCATCGCGCAGTCACAATAGTCGCGCAGTTCGTTGAGGTTGTGATTGACCATGATCGCCCCGGAAGATTTGATACGCTCGCGGAACAATTGCCGGCTCTTGCGCTTGAACTTTGCGTCACCCACGGCTGTTACCTCATCAACCAAGTATGTGTCGAACTGGATGCCCATGGAAATAGCGAAGGTCAGGCGCGATTTCATTCCCGACGAATAGGTGCGGATAGGCGCCCGGAAATGCTGACCCAGCTCGGCGAAGTCCTGCACGAAATCGCAAAGGGAATCGGTATCCACACCATAGGCGCGGGCGATGAAGCGCGTATTCTGCTCGCCCGTCAGCTCTTTGTGGAAGCTCGAGGCAAGGCCGATGGGCCAGGATATGGCACCATCGCTGAACACGCGGCCACTGTCCGGGCGCAAGGTGCCTGCGACAAGCTGCAACAGGGTCGACTTTCCCGCGCCATTGCCGCCCAGGAGTGCCACCGAGCGGCCTGAGGGCACCGTCATGTTAAGGCCCTGGAACACGGGGATATAGTCACCCTTGACCCAGAATCCTTTTGAGAGGTTTTCTATCCGTATCATCACAGTCACGCATGTCGTTATGCGAACGGGCCCGGGTTCAGCACCTCAGCCGCGGTCGCGGATAGAGTAATAGATGAGGGCCATGATCGACCATGCAAGGAGCAGGAACATTGCCGTGAGCCCGATCAGCGTCAGACGTTGCGGATATTCGGCGCGACTGGCCAGCGTGGGGCTGATATAGGTGGCAAGATAAAGGCTCTGGCGTGCTGCGTTCGAACGCGCGGCATCCAGTGCCGTCAGCGCGGCGCGGTAGGTCTGTTCGGCAAATTCCTGGTCGACGCGCAGGCTTTCGAACTGGGCGATAAGATAGGGGTAGTCGGTGTCAAAGACGGTGACGTCCTGCGTTGCGAAATTGAGCCGCTCTTCGGTGATCCGCGCGCGGATCACCTCGATCCGGCGCTGTGTCTGCCGCAAGCGCGGGTCGGTGTCGGAAGTGACAACCTCTGCCAGAAGATCGAGTTCGACCAAGGCTTCGGCAAGCTGCTGCTGAAGATTGTTCAGCACGCCCATGCGCCCCTGGATATCGGCCATCGGATCAACGATCTGGGTGCGCGCGCGGTATTCGGCAAGTGCCTCGCGTGCGGTGCGCAGGCGGATCAGCGCATCGTCGAGGTCCCGCTGCGCATTGGCAGTCGAATCCCGGCGCGCCGCCTCGTTCAGCGCGTTGATCATCTGTTCGCTTTCCTCGACGACGGCCCGCGCGATTGCCTGAGCGGTCTGCGCATCGCGCGCGCGCACCTGCATATCGATCAGGCCCGAGCCCTTGTCATAGGAAATCCGCACCACGCGCCGCCAATACCATAACAAATCCTCGATCGAAGCGTCAGGCCAGATGGAAAAGACCGGGTCTCCGGGCCAGGTTTGCGAATAGTGAGCGGTCAGATCAATTCGGTCGTTGATGCGCCTGACGATCTCCTGACTTTGCATGAATTCATACAGAACATCGGTATTCGTTGTTCCGCCACCACCCATGAAAGCCGAAAGCCCGCCGACAAGATCGCTGGCCGAACTCGTTTCTTCGGTGCGCACCGTGAAGCCGGTGTTGGAAGCGTACTGATCTTCGGCAAAGACATACAGGTAGATTATTGTCAGCAGAAGCGGCAGAAAGATCACCACAACAAGGCTGATCATCAGGCCGAAATGGCGCTTTCGCAGTTTGGCGGGTTCGACTCTGGGGCGGGCGGGGGCCTGCTCTTCAACCCCGGACTCGGTGTTGTGTTGATTGCCGGAAGCAGCAGCTGCCTTGCGTGCCGCCCTGCGGCCTGCACGGACAGCCTTCTTGGCCGCCTGCATGACCTTCGGGTGGTTTCCTCCGGCCTTTGCCTGTGCCGTCTCTGTCAAGTTCTGCTCTCGATCGTTATGTTTGAGTCCGGTCTTGTTTTTCTACATACTTCCGCCTGAAAACGCCAGCACAAGGAATCGTGCCCTGTCCTCATCAGACTTGCCTCGCGTATCGGAAATGTTTCCACCAGGCTTGCGGCCTGCCACTCGCGGTACGGCGCATCGGTATGCGCCCCTGCGCTCGATCATGGCGCTGATCCTGCGCGAGATGGCCAGTCGTTTTGGTACAAAGCCCGGGGGCTACATCTGGGCTGTCGTGCAACCGCTGGCAGTCATCCTCATGCTTGCCTTCGCCTTTTCGCTTCTGCAGCGCTCGCCCAGCCTGGGCACCAGTTATATCCTGTTCAAGGCAACAGGGATTCTGGTGTTCCAGATGTTCAAGCAGAACTCCACACTGATTGCCAAGTCACTCAGCCAGGCAAGCTCGCTGCTGGAATACCCGCGCATCGTCTGGATTGATGCGGTGATCGCACGGTTTGTGCTGAACATCATGATCGGGCTGATCGTGTCCTGGATCATTCTGACCGGCGTGATCGTGTATGAAGACATCAGTACCAATCTGGACTGGAGCAAGATTCTTGGCGCCTATGCGCTGGCCGCGCTCATGGCCTTTGGCATCGGCACGTTGAACATCTACATGTTCATGCGTTTCCCTGTGACAGAAAACATCTGGCGCATTCTGACCGCCCCCCTGATGATCATGTCAGGGGTGATCTTGCTGTATGATGACCTGCCATATATGGCGCAGCAGTATCTGTGGTATAACCCCATGATTCACGTCACCGGCCTGATGCGTGATGGTTTCTATCCGATCTACCGGCCTGAATACATTTCCATCACCTATGTTCTGCTATGGGCGTTGATACCGGCGGTGCTGGGCCTGTTGCTGGTGCGTCGTCACCATCGCGATCTGCTTGAACGCTGATTAGAGCTGCGCGCGGCGGAGGATGCTGTCATGCGTGACATCGGTGCGCCGCATCAGCCCGTCACGAATGGCCGCACCGAGCAGCCGCAGGAAGGCGCGCCTTTCGCCGCCGTGATGGCGCAGGCGGCCCAGCCATCGTGGAAGGATCAGCAGCAGCACCGGCCAGAAAAACATCCCGGTCGCCAGCCGATAGAGGATCAGAAGGTTGCGGTGGTAGTAATAGACTTTCCACAGCGGCCGGATGCGTCGGTCAGTGACGGAATAGGTGGTGCTGTCATGCTCGAACCGCACCGCCGGGTCAAACCCCAGCCGAAAGCCTGCGCGCGTCAGTCCCAGCGTATAGATTGCGTCGTCGCCGTACAGAAACAGCCTTCCGTCCGGGTAGCCCGCATTTTCGAACACCCGTGCCGAGAGGAACAGCCCAACGAAAGAGGCGCCGTCAATCGGCCGGGTGCCGGGCGTGGCAAAATCCTGTGCATTCAGGTGAAACGCACCACGCCCTCCGCCCAGTGCGGTGCGCAGGAAGATGCGCTTGTGCCAGAACGGGTTCAGCGTGGGCCGGTTCATCTCGCAGATAGTGCCATCGGGGTGAAAAACGGCGGCGGCCAATCCGTCGAGGCCCGCCCGATCCAGCGCGTGAAAGGCGGCCAGCGCGCCGGGTTCCGGGCGTGCGTCATCATCCATCACCACCACCCAGTCAGGACGCAGATGGACGACGGCATGGCGTAAGCCGGTTTCGAACCCGCCGGCACCGCCCAGATTGGATGCGCTTGTCAGCACGTTCAGGCGCGGGTCGGTTTGTGCGGCCAGCCAGTCGCCGGTGCCATCGGTCGAGGCATTGTCGACCACCAGCACCGCCGCCAGATCCGCGTGCGGTGCGGACAGAAGTGCGGGAAGCGTAATCTTCAGTTGTGCGAGCCGGTTGCAGGTCACGACAACCGCCACAAGGCGTTCCCTAGGCCTTGATTCACCTGTGGTAATCTCGCTGCTGCTGTCAATTGGCTGCATGCTTCTTCCCGCGTTTCGTGACCGATGCGTGAAGTCACAAATACCCCCTGCTGTCAAACGCTTTGCCCGGGCCGCGCGCTTGATCCGCTAAAATACAAGCGAAAGGCCGCAGATTCGCCATTGTTCCGCGCCGTCTGCCTGCGGCTTGCCATGGGATCAGGAAGGCGGTGGGAAATGAGGTGGAATGATGCGTCTGCAACTTCAAGGCGTCGTCGAAACGGGTGTGGATCTGCTCGACGACCGGATACGGGACATTGCCGTTCACGTCACGGAGCAGGGCGTGCACATCTATACGACCACAGGGCGAAATGGCGGTCTGGTCGGCTACCGGATCGATGATGGCGGCGAGGTCACGGTTCAGACAACCGTGATCTTTCCGCCCAACCTGACAGAACTTGTGAGCGAGCGGATCGTTCTGGGCGATCACGGCAATGGCCCGGTGCTGTTTGTCGGCGCCACGCCGCAGGGGCTGATCGGCTATGGTATCGGCGATACCGGCGGGCTGGCGATAAACCAGCGACTGGACTGGAGCGATGCGCTGCATTCGGCTTCTAACGGCGGGCGCGGCATTGTCGAGGCATGGGTAACACATGCCGATAATCCGCTGAACCTGTTTCCCGAAGATTATGCGCAGGGACAGATTGTCTCGCTGACGCATGTCACCCTTGATGGCCACGAATATGTGCTGGCGGCCGATGCGGGCCAGCATGGGGTGACGGTGTTTCGCCGTGACGGCGATACCGGGCGGCTGACGGAAACGGACGCGATGGGCATGCGGCAGGGACTCGGCGTGAATGCGCCCACGGCGATGGAGGTGGTGGAGATTGGTGGCGAGACCTATGTGGTGCTGGCGGCTGCGGGCACCTCGTCGCTCTCGGTGATGCGCTTGGGGGCAGATGGCTCGCTTTCACCAACCGATCACCTGATCGACACCGCCGCCACACGATTTGCCGGGGTTCAGGCGATGACCACGGTTTCGTCGGGTGATCATGTCTTTGTCATTGCCGGGGGTGCCGATCACGGGTTGAGCGTGTTCGTGATGCTGCCCGGCGGAAAAATGGTCTTGCTGGAGACCATCGCCGACGGGCCGGAAACCGCGCTTCACAATGTCTCCGCGCTCCAGGCTGTTGTGGTCGGCGATACGCTGCATTTGTTTGCCGGATCGCAGCGCGATTCCGGGATGACGCATTTCACCCTCTCGCTTGAGGATCTGGGCACAATGCGCACCGGCAGCACCCGCAACGCCGAGTTGGTGCGCGGAACGACCGGCAATGACATACTGATTGCCGGATCGGATCGCGATACGCTTGAAGGTGGGGATGGCGCGGATGTCCTGGTAGCAGGGCCGGGGACAACCTGGATGCGTGGCGGGGCCGGGGCCGACACGTTCGTGATGCGCGCAGGCGGCGGCACCGTGCATATTCTGGACTTCGAGCGCGGGACCGATCGACTGGATGTGACCGAATGGCCGATGCTGCGCGATATCGGGCAGTTGACGATCACAACAACCGCGACCGGCGCGCGGATCGAATACCGGGGGAATGTCATTGTGCTGACAGCGGAAAACCGCGAGCCGCTAAGCGCTGATGATCTGTTTCCGGGCGGGCATCTGGGGCCTGACAGGATGCCCTATATCCGAGCCGACAACACCCGTCCTATCATTGAAGATGAAGAGGAGGACGAAGCGCCAGCACCGCCGCCGGCCCCAGCGCCAGAGCCCGAACCAGCGCCAGAACCCGAACCAGAGCCGGAACCTGGCCCAGACCCCCGCGAGGGGCGCGTCATATGGGGTACGCCCGGCGATGACACGCTGGAGGGCGGGGGCGGGAATGACACCATCTGGGGCGGTCGGGGCAATGATCTGCTTCGTGGCATCCGGGGTGACAACCTGATCGGGGGCGGCCCCGGCGACGACACTGTCTGGGGCGGCATCGGCAACGATACCATCTGGGGCGGGCCGGGAAATGACCTGCTTTACGGCGGTGGCGGCAGCAATGTCATCTGGGGCGGGGGGGGCCGCGATACCATCTACGGCGGGCCGGGCGACGACCTGCTGGGCGGCGGTGGGGGCCCCGATCTGATTGAGGGCGGCGGCGGCGATGACCGGATCTGGGGCGGGCGCGGCAATGACACGCTCTATGGCGGCGAGGGTAATGATACGCTGATCGCCGGTCCGGGTAATGACTGGCTGTTTGGCGGACCCGGCGCAGACACCTTCATCTTTTACCGCAACGATGACCGCAACCGGATCATGGATTTCAACCCGGATGAAGGCGATATCCTGCGCCTTTCATCGTCGCTGTGGCGGCGGATGGATCTGACACCTGAACAGATTGTCGAACGGTATGGCACCGTGACCGACAGCGGCAACATCCTTCTTGATTTCGGGCCAGCAGCGAATACCACGATCACGTTGATCGATTTCGATGATATCGGCATCCTGTCAGAGCATATTCATATCATCTGACACGACGTTTGCGGCGTCACCCGGCTGAGGAGGAATGCCGGCTCGTTTCGCTGCTGATCAGTTTCGTGTGTGGTCGGCGTTATCGATGGCGGAGTTCGGGGCTGCGGTTTCCAGATCACGCCGGACCCAGCGCATCGCTTCTTCCGCCAGCCGGACATGATCGCCGCTCTCGACCAGCACGCGCAGGCTGTGCAGCGCGCGCGTGATCTCGAACTCCGACAGGCTGCCTTCGATCGCGCAGGAAAGTTTCGGGTGCTTTGTCGACCGAAGCTGGCTGTTGATCGACAGTTCTTCGTGGATCTTCTCTCCGGGCCTGAGGCCGGTGGTGACAATCTCGATATCCCCTTCTGGGTTTTTGGAATCGCGCACGGTATAGCCCACGGCCTCGATCACCTGACGTGCCAGCTCGGCTATACGGACGGGCTTGCCCATGTCGAGCACGAATATCTCGCCGCCTCTGGCCAGGGTTCCGGCCCAGAGAACGAGTTGCGTCGCTTCCTGAACGGTCATGAAAAAGCGGGTGATCTCTTCATGGGTCAGCGTGACAGGGCCACCGCGCAAGATCTGTTCTTGAAACAGTGGGATGACCGACCCGGACGAGCCCAGAACATTGCCAAAACGTACCATGGTGAAGGTGGTTTTTTCCGACCGGCGCGCAAAATCGCTGATCACGATCTCGGCCAGCCGCTTTGAGGCACCCATGATCCCGGTGGGGCGGACTGCCTTGTCGGTGGAAATCAGGATGAATCGCTCAACGCCGGTATCCACGGCGGCCTGCGCCAGGGTCTGGGTGCCAAAGACATTGTTGGTGATCCCGGCTTCGGGGTTTGCCTCGACCAATGGCACATGCTTGTAGGCGGCGGCGTGCAGCACCACCGAGACACCGTGTTTCACGATGGTATCGCGCACCTTGCGTGCGTCATTGATCGAACCCAGCACCGGGATGATCTCGCAGCCTGTATCCTCGGCCAGGGCACGCAACTCGCGTTCGACGTTGTAAAGCGAGAACTCGGCCACTTCGAACAAAACCAGCCGTGACGGCTTGCAGTTGAGAGCCTGCCGGCACAGTTCTGACCCGATCGACCCACCCGCGCCGGTCACCATCACTGATTTGCCGCGATAGGCCATACAGCCGCCGCGCAACGTGGAATCCAGACGTGGGCGCCCCAGAAAGTGGTGCGGCAGAACAGGCGCCAGCCTGTCAATGATTTCTTCCTGTCCCACAAGCTGCGCGAACGAAGGCAGCGCCTGCACGTCAACCCCCAGCTTGGCGACGCGCCGAGCGATCTGTGCCTGGCGCGGCGGGCTGAGCGAGGGCATCGCCAGCAAGACGCGGTCCACCGCCTGATCACGAATAAGTTGTTCCAGCTTGTGCGACGGATACACCGGCAGCCCTGCCACGGTCAGCTTGTGCAGCACAGTGTTGTCATCGATGAAGCCGAGCGCGCGGATCGCTTCGTGCGGCTTGAGGGCCATGGCAAGCTGCATTCCGGTTTTTCCGGCACCATATATCAACACGCGCGTGCTCTGCACTTCGCGGCGGTAGATATGCAGAAGAAGTTTCAGCATGAGCAACCGGGAGAGCGCGCTGAGCACCAGATAGATCATGGCAAAGACGACGGGTGCGCTGGTCGGTCCGGGCGCATCCATGGCACCGTTTAGCGCAACCATCAATCCGGACAGGGCCAATGCCAGCAGCGCGCTGCGCCCCATGGCCGAGATCTCGTAGGATTTCAACTGAATGCGAGGCAGCCCCAGCAAGCTTGAAATCCCACCCCCGGCCACAGTCAGCAGTGCCAGCGAGATCCAGTGTTCCTTCACCCAGGCGATCGACATGAACTCGCCAGAAAGCAGAAAAACAGTCAGTGACACGGAAATTGGCACCAGGGCCATATCCAGGAACAGAAGAACGGCCTGTTTCGCTGATCGAGGCAGCGAGGTTACGAAACTCAGCATTGTTCACCCATTGACAATTCTTCGTCTGCTTTTTTGCAACAATAGCTTGGCAATGCCATGACGCACCATATAGGTCAGGGCTGTCATGCAACTTTCTTAACGGAATTTGTAGGCTTTTTTTGGGTGCGGAGAATGAATGGGCGGTTTTTCGTGTTTTTGAGCTGAGTACTGCCATGTCGTTTTGCGCACCGGTCGAATGTCACCTATTGTCTGGGCTGGGCTGCGGATTGCACCAGTCTTTCGGATAGGTTAGCGTTTGGTGAATTATATGAAGAACACTTTGCAGGAGACTCAGTTGAGCCGCATTAAAAAGGCTGTTTTCCCGGTGGCTGGCCTGGGAACCCGGTTTCTTCCGGCGACCAAGGCGATGCCCAAAGAGTTGCTGCCGATCATTGACAAGCCGATTGTCCAGTATGCTGTGGAAGAAGCGATCGCGGCGGGGATCACCGAGTTGATTTTCGTCACCGGGCGGAACAAGCGGGCCATCGGCGACCATTTCGATGCCAACCTGGAGCTGGAGATGCAGCTTGCCGCCAAGGGCAAGCACGAGGTCCGGGAAATGGTGCGCAATATCGTTCCCGAGGGGGTGAGTTGCATTTTTGTGCGACAGGCAGAGCCGCTGGGGCTGGGACATGCCGTTTTGTGCGCGGCACCTGCCGTGGGCAACGAACCCTTCGTGGTGCTTCTGGCGGATGACATGATGAAGGGCGACCCGCTGCCGACGCAAGAACTGATCGAAGCCTATGATCGCGCACCGGGACATCTGTTATGTGTCGACGAGGTCGCCCTTGGCGAAGTTTCGAAGTATGGCATCGTGGTGCCCGGAAAGCAGCATATTGGCAGCCAGATTGCAGTGGCCGGATTGATCGAGAAGCCCACGCCGGACAAGGCGCCATCGCAACTGGCATCGTTCGGGCGCTACGTGTTCGAAGCAGAGATCTTTGTCCGCTTGCGCACGCTCAAGCCGGGCGCGGGCGGCGAGATCCAACTGGCGGATGCGATCGACCAACTGGCGCAAGAGGGTAAGGTGGCCGCGCTGAAATGCAGCGCCACGCGCTATGATTGCGGGTCAAAGTTCGGTTATCTGTCGGCGATTGTCGATCACGCCATCGATCATCCTGAGTATCGCGACGATTTCTTTGCGCTGATCCGCGACCGGCTTGCCACCCATGACGCCGCGCCGGTGATCAGAGAAGTGAAGCCGTAACGCGCTTCGCTTGACAATCCGTCCCGACCGTCGTTTTGCGACCGGGGTTATTTGTTTCGGAGTGCGCAAATGAATCATGTGCTGGTGAGCGGTGGTGCAGGCTACATCGGTTCGCATGCGTGCAAGGTGCTGGCCGCGCGCGGTATCGTTCCCGTAACATTCGACAATCTTAGTACGGGTTGGGCGCAGGCCGTCAAATTTGGGCCGCTGGTGCAAGGCGAACTGACCGATCGTGCGGCGCTGGATGCCGCGTTTGCCGAGTATTCACCTATTGCCGTGATGCATTTCGCTGCCGCAAGCCTGGTTGGCGAAGCGATGCGTGATCCGGGGAAATACTGGCGCAACAACGTTCTGGGCTCACTGACATTGATCGAAGCGGCGGCGGCGGCCGGGTGCCAGGAGTTCGTCTTTTCCTCGACCTGCGCGGTCTATGGAGAGCAGGATGGCGTTGTCCTGACCGAAGATAGCCCGAAAGCGCCTATCAACGCCTATGGCTCCTCCAAGAGTGCAGTGGAGGAGATCTTGCGCGACTTTGGCTTCAGCCATGGCATTCGCTCGGTCATTTTCAGGTATTTCAATGTCGCCGGTGCCGATCCCGATGGCCAGGTCGGTGAATACCACCGCCCCGAGACGCATCTGATTCCGGTGATGCTGGAAGCGATCGACGGTCAGCGCCCCGAGCTGGTGATCCACGGCGAGGACTACCCCACCCATGACGGCACCTGTGTGCGCGACTATGTGCATGTCGTCGATCTGGCCGAAGCGCATGTCCTGGGTCTGGAATGGCTGCGCGAAGGCAAGGAAAGCGCAGTTTTCAACCTCGGCACCGGCGCGGGCTTCAGCGTGCGCGAGGTGATCAGCCATTGTCGCGCCGCCACCGGCAAGACGGTGCCACATCACTTCGGACCGCGCCGGGCGGGGGATGCGGCGAGCCTGGTATCGGGCAGCCATCGCGCCAAGGAACAGCTGGGGTGGGAACCACGGCGCTCGTCGCTGCGCCTGATGATCCGCGACGCCTGGAACTGGCACCAGACGGGCGGTTACTCCGGCTAGAGCGGGTTGCGTTCAGATCTTGACCCCCAGGCGATCCAACACGATTTCCTCGGCCTCTTGCCAGGGCTCGGGCCGGATGATCCTTGCATAGGCTTCCTGCGCGCGTTCGACGATTGCCTCGCATAGCACGGGGTTGGCTTCCAGGTAGTCGAACTTTTCGCGCAGGTCGGTCAGTCCGGGGGCGATGGGAACGTAATGCACCCAGGGTTTCAGGAAGTAGTCGGGCAAAACCTCATATTCCGTCTCTTCCTTGAGGGCCACGCTGTTGGTGTTCAGAATCCAGTAGGTCTGGGTCGCCACGTCATGTCCGGCGGGGCACAGAAGGTAGCGATGCTCCAGCATGACCTCGGGTTTCACCTGACGGCCCATGAACCTGTTTTTGGGCGGTTCACCCGGTTTCAGATTCAGTTTGCGACGATTGATCCCGAAGCGGAGATCGCAAAAATCGCTGTTGGCTGCACCAAAGAGCACTGCAAGTGCGCGTGAATTCCACGGCGCCGCAGCCTCGATGGCAGCGATGTCAGTGGGCTTGCCGGGTGTGCTGCGGTGCCAGGGGTTCAGCCAGCGTCCGCCACTGAAAGCCCCCCGCCAGAAGATCTTTGGCTTCTTGTCGCGAAAGCGCAGGGTTTCGGTCACCTCGCGTTGAAAAGTCCCTCCCAGCTTTTCGCTGGGCTCATAATAGCCCGGCAACCGCCACAGCACCGCGCTGCGGCAGCCCTTGCGGCGGTTGTATTGCAGGATATTCACCTCGCGCCCGAAATAGAGTTCGGGGTTAAAGGGGGCCGCGTCGCGCATATTGGCGACGATCGCACCGCGCACCCGACCGCGCAGGCTTTGGACCAGTTCGATCGTGCGTTCGGCCTTGTTCATGCCAAGGTCTTCGACGCTGTCCAGCGCCGAAATCGGTAGTGAGGCGAGCGCGCGCTGTTTGTTCTTCTGAAAGTGCAACATACCGGCATCGAAATCACAAAGCGTGATCAGGCTCGCGGGGTAGTCGGCCAAAGCGCCGGGGTTGTCGCGCAGCCATTGGTTGTCAGGGCAGACCTGCGGGCACATGAATTCATGCAGTTGCATCTTGAGTGGCCTTTCCAGCGCTTCATGTCCCGCGTGTCAGAGAGGGTTGACCGCCAATGCCGGCATCTCTTCTCCGGCGTTGCGGGTCTTCAGGAACAGTCGCGCGCAATCCAGCGCCTCGCGGATTGTGACATCCATATCCAGATACCGATAGGTGCCCAGCCGCCCCATGAAGGTCACGCCGCGTTCTTCCCGCGCGCGTTCGACGTAAGTGCGCAGCAATGCCTTCTCCTCGACCATGCGGATCGGATAATAGGGGATATCCTGCTCACCGCAGGCGCGAGAATACTCCCGATAGAGAACAGAGCCTTCGTGCTTTTCCCAGGGCGCGAAATGCTTGTGTTCGGTGATGCGCGTGAAGGGCACCGATTCCTCGCAATAGTTCATCACCGCACAGCCCTGCCAGTCGCCCTGATGCGTGAAGCGCTCGAAATCCAGCGTCCGATACCCGAGCCGCCCGATATCGCAGCCATACCAGCCATCCAGCGGGCCGGAATAGAAGATATGCGCATACTGCCCGGCCTGATCGCGGCTGAAGCGGGTGTTCAGGCGAACGGTGATAGCGGGGTGGTCCAGGATGCGCGACACCATCGCGGTATAGCCTTGCTCGGGCATGCCCTGGAAACGGTGGCTGAAATAGTCGTCCTCATAATTGAAGCGCACCGGCAAGCGCTTGAGGATCGACGCGGGCAGCTCGCGCGGGTGGCAGCCCCATTGCTTGAGCGTGTAGCCTTTGAAGAATGCTTCATAAAGCGCGGGCCCGACAAATCGCAGCGCCTGCTCCTCAAAGGTCTGCGGATCGGTTATGGAGGCATCGGCCTGCGCCTCGATGAAGGCGCGCGCCTCGTCAGGGCGCAGGGTCTGGCCGAAGAACTGGTTGATCGTGTGCAGGTTGATCGGCAGCGAATAGACCGCGCCGCCAGTGGTGGCCTTGACGCGGTTCTTGTAGGGCAGGAAGCGCTCATATCGGTTGACGTATTCCCACACTTCGGCATCGTCAGTGTGAAAGATATGCGGGCCATAGACATGGACCAGAACACCGGTCTCGGCGCAACGCTCGGTATGGCAGTTGCCCGCGATATGAGGCCGCGCATCAACCACCGTCACGCGATGCCCGGCCTCGGCCAGCACCCGCCCCGCCACGGCGCCCGAAAGCCCGGCGCCCACCATCAGGATCTCTTCGCTCACGCTGCCCTCATTCTCTATTGCGCTCTGGCGCATAGCAAAAGCCTTGCGCCAATGCACCCCGGCATGGCGTCAATCCATGCCCATTCGCGCCAGATACGCTTCGATCAGCGGTACATCTGTGGGGTTGTTCAGCTCCCAGAAATCCGCGCCGTCCGCCTCAACCTCGATGGCAGCAACCTTCTGCCCGGTCTCCAGAAAGCGCAACTGTTCCAGGCCTTCGATCCGCTCCAGCGGGGTCATGCCCGTATCGGTATAGGCGCGCAGGGCGGTCTGACGATAGGCATAAAGGCCGACATGATGAAAGACCGGCACATCACGCAATGCTTGTCCGCCGGTATAGGGGATCACCTCTTTCGAGAAATAAAGCGCCCGTCCTGCCAGATCGCTCACAACGGTGGTCGCCCCGACCCGGCCCGCGCGTCGGTCGGCCAGAAAGTTCTCCAGCGCTTCGGGCGAGCAGCGCAGAACGGGTGTTGCCACCTGATACGCAGGATTGGCGCGCATCGCTTGCACAAGGGATGCGACAAAGGCGGGCGGGGTCAGGGGCGCGTCGCCCTGAAGGTTGACGATGATCTCGTCCGTGATCCCGGCGCGTGCAACAGCCTGAGCCACCCTTTCGGTGCCATTCAGGCAGGCGCTGTCGGTCATGATCACCTGCGCCCCCAGCCGTCCGGCTTCAGCAGCGATCCGGTCATCATCTGTTGCAACATGGATGCCACTGATATCCACCGCGTCGGCGGCGCGCCGCGCGGCGATCAGCACACGCTCAAGCAAGCTGCGACAAGTACCGGTGACGCCCTTCAAGGGCACCAGTGGCTTGCCTGGATAGCGGGTGGATTCGTATCGCGCCGGGATAATGATGCAGGCAGCACTCATCCGGATGCGCACCGAAGAAACCTCGCCATGGAGGCAAGACGGCTGGCAGGAACGCCGCCCGGACTTGGCGATGCGGTATTCATCAAGGAGCCATGATCACATACTGTTCCATCGCGCCAGACCCTAGTGTCCTCTTGGACCTCTGTGAAGGGCTTTCATGGGTGAAATCGCCCACCCTCTCACCTGTTCGCAAATATCCTCCGGGGGGTGAATTCGGCGTAGCCGAAGAGGGGGGTGGAAAACCCCCCTTTCCCGGCCTGCTGTGCTTCAGGCGATTTGGGGATGCTCCGCACCGGCGCTTTTTTCGGCCTCTTGCCGATGGTCCAGCTTGTGACGCAATTTACGCATCCCCAGCGCAACCGAGCTTTCATAACTCACCTTGGGCGGCTTGATGCCCTGGGCGAAAAGCTGCACCCGCAAATCATGCGTGGTTCCGGTCAGCATGACATCCACACCGCGCTTTTCGGCCTTGTGCACAAGTTGTTCGATCAGGTGCGCGGCAGTGGAATCGATCAGCGTCACATCCGACAGGTCAATCAGCAGTCCACGGTACTTGTCCGATATTCTGTCCAGCACCGCCCCCACCGAGGCTGTGGCGCCAAAGAAGAACGCGCCGCGAATTCGGTAGACAACGATCTCGGGATCAATCGGTTCGGCCCTATCCTCGGCTTCGGTGGTGCGCTGTTCAACCACCTCTGCGGCTTTCGACATGCGGTGAATGAACAGCACGGCCCCCAGCGCGAAACCCACCACGATGGCCTCGGTCAGGTCGCGGAACACGGTCAGGCCCAGCGTGACCAGCAACACGGCCGCATCGGCCCGTGACGAGCGCAAGAGAGAAACAATGGCATCGCGTTCGATCATGTTCCAGGCGACCACTGCCAGCACCCCTGCGAGGCTGGCAAGTGGCACAAAGCCCACCAGCGGCGCGGCGACCAGCATGAACAGCAGGATGAACACCGCATGCAACATCCCTGCAACGGGCCCGTGCCCCCCCGCGCGCACATTGGTGGCGGTGCGTGCGATGGTGCCGGTGGCAACCATCCCGCCGAACAGACCCACCGCGATATTCGCAGCCCCCTGGGCGACCAGTTCCATGTTGGAATTGTGCCGGTGGCCGGTCATCCCGTCTGCCACCACGGCTGACAAAAGCGCTTCGATGGCGCCCAGAAGCGCGAAGGCGATGGCGTTCGGCAGCACGGCGATGAGCAATGCAGCATCGATATGTGGCAGGCTGGGCATTGGCAGACCTGCGGGCACCGCGCCAAAGGCCGATTCGATGGTCGGCGTCTGAAGACCCAGCAGTGCCGCCGTCAGCGTCGTGGCCATCACCGCGATCAAGAGGTTCGGAAGCCGGGGCGCGTATCGTTTCAGCCCGACGATCAGCGCGATGGTCGCAAAGGCAAGTGCGATGGTGATGGCATTGGCGCTGGGCAGGCTTTCCCACAGGACGGGCAATTTTTCGAGGATATGCGCGGGTTCCGGTTCGGACAGTGTCAATCCCAGCAGATCCTTGATCTGGCTGGAGAAGATGATCACCGCGATTCCCGCCGAAAAACCCACGGTGACCGGATAGGGTATGAACTTGATATAGCTTCCCAGCCGCAGCAGACCGATTGCGCCCATGATCACCCCGGCCATCATCGTCGCCACGATCATGCCGCCAATGCCGTGCTGCGCGATAGTGCCTGCGACCAGAACGATGAAGGCCCCCGCCGGCCCGCCGATCTGATAGCGGCTGCCACCCAGCGCCGAGATGACGAAACCGCCGACGATAGCTGTGTAAAGCCCCATGGCGGGTGTGCCCCCCGCGGCGATGGCAATCGCCATCGACAATGGCAGCGCGACAATGGCGACGGTCAACCCGGCCAGTGCATCCTGACGCAGCCGGGCGGGGCCGTAGCCATCGCGCAGGGTTTCGACAAGAGCTGGGACAAAGCGGTTCTGGCCGGTCTGGGGCATTACTGCACTCCTATTCACAAAGATGAATATAAAGGCCAGCTTTACGGGAAATGCAAGCCCCTTGACCGGGATTCCTTCAAATCAGCGCGCTCAGACTGGCAGAAAGGTGCCGGTTTCCGGGTCCAGATAATCCAGCCGCCCCTCGCCGATGTCCTTCCACAGGCCATGCAGCGTCAGGTTGCCGGCCTCGACAGCCTCGCGCACGAAGGGGAATGTCATCAGATTGGCCAGTGAAATGCGAATGCCCTCGCGCTCCAGTTCCGATATTCGCTCTTCAGGGTCTTCGATCCCTGCGACATTGTCATAGCCGGGGCGCAGATTCAGCAGCCAGCGACCCACAAAGCTGGATTTGACCTCTTCTTCCGGGGTGTTCCCGCAACAGATGTCATAACAGCCGCGAATGCCACCGCAGTTGGAATGACCCAGCACCACCAGATGCGCCACCTTCAGCACCGTCACCCCGTATTCGACCGCCGCCGATGTGCCGTGGTTCTGCCCGTCGGGGCTGTAGGGCGGTACCAGATTGGCGATGTTGCGATGGATGAAGAACTCGCCTGCATCGGCATTGAAAAGCGCTTCGACATGAACGCGCGAATCACAGCATGCTACGATCATCGAACGCGGGTGTTGCCCCTGCTCGGCAAGGTGGTGATACCAGCTTCGGTTCTCGGCATAGGTTGTCATTTTCCACGTGCGATACCGAGATACGAGGAATAAAGGCAGCTTTTGCGCCTCGATCATGCTTTATGTCCCTTCCAGAAGCTCGCCTTGCAGTGTTATTCACATTCCCGGTCGAATTCGACCTTTTTTCTGCCACACCGACAAGACTTTCTTAACTCGGTCCATCCAACCTGACGGCAGGTGAATGGGAGCAGGTCAAAAGAGGTACCGGTGTGGCAACCGTAATAGAACTCAGGCAATCCGAACGCATCCTTATCGACGCGCCGCGTCTTGAAACGCTGTTTCGTCAGATGGGCGACCGGGCGGCCGAAGGGTTCGTGATGGATTCCATCGAAGACATTTCGGACAGACTGGCCGAGATTGAACAGGCAACTCGCAATGGTGTTCTGAACGCCGTGCCCCAAAAGGCAGAGCGCGTCGAAAGCCTTTGCGCTGATATCGGCCTGGTCAGCCTTGCTCGGGTGGCGGGTGATCTGCGCGCCGCTGCCGCTCGTGGCGACATGATCGCCTATCGCGCGGTCTGGGAACGGCTCGTGCGCATCGGTGATCGCTCGCTTGCGCAGGTTTGGGAAATGCCGGGCCTTTCCCTCTGACCGACAACCATTATCAACTGGCGGACGGCCTGGCCCGGACGACTCGATGTGCGCGCGCTCATTGGTAGGACGTATTCCGGCTATTTCAGCATCATGGGGACGCGCCGGGTCAGCAGCAATCCTGTTGGGGGGAACCAGCACGGCCGCTGAATCCTGCCAGCCGGTTTCGTGATTGCGTTTGGCGGTGCATAAGCGGTTCCAACTTCGGATGGAATTGCTCTAGGTTGTTGGCAAGCCCTTCAACCGCGCGAGAACAACCATGCGTCCTGCCCCCGCCTCTTTCGCCAGCGCTGACAGCGCCTCGGTCCCACTTCACCCCGTCTGCACTGAGGAGCTGACACACTGGCTGGAAAGTCAGCCGGAAAGGGTGCGTCACTGGCTGGCCGATACCGGCTTTTCCGCAGCCGCGGGCAAAGTGGCTCTGGTGCCCGATTCCGCGGGGCGGCTGGCGTTGGCGGCGGTCGGAATGGGAAATGCGCAGGATCGGCGGCGTCAGAGGTTCATTCTTGGCGGAGCGCGTGCAAAACTGCCGGTTGGCAACTATCATATCGCAGGCAATCATCCAGTTGACGCGCTGAGCGAACATGCGCTGGGCTGGTTGCTGGCGGGCTATCGCTTTGATCGGTTCCGGCGCGAAGGTGCCCCTGCATTGCCCACGCTCAAACCGCCTGCAGGGGTTGATGCCGGGCGGCTGGAGGTCATCGCCGCTGCCGAATGGCTGACGCGCGACCTGATCAACACCCCCGCCGCCAACATGGGGCCGGAAGAACTGGAAACCGCTGTTCTGGCGCTGGGCGAGGAATTTGATGCGCAGGTGTCCGTTACCTATGGCGACGATCTTCTGCTGGAGAACTTTCCGTTGATCCACGCGGTTGGCCGGGCCTCGGACCGCACACCACGGCTTCTTGACATGCGCTGGGGCGAGGAGGGGCCGCGCATTACCTTGGTGGGCAAGGGCGTGTGCTTCGATACTGGCGGGCTGAACATCAAGCCTGGCACCTCAATGGGGTTGATGAAGAAGGATATGGGTGGCGCCGCCACCGTGCTGGGACTGGCGCTGATGATCATGGCACTGGGCTGGAAGGTACGGTTGCGCGTTCTGATCCCGGCGGTGGAGAACGCGATTTCCGGTAGCGCCATGCGCCCCGGCGACATTCTGACGGCGCGCAACGGTCTGACGGTGGAGGTGAACAACACCGATGCCGAGGGGCGGCTGGTGCTGGCCGATGCGCTGGCGCTCGCCGATGAGGAAAGCCCCGATGCGCTGATCTGCATGGCCACGCTGACCGGCGCCGCCCGCGTGGCGCTGGGGCCGGACCTGCCGCCTTTTTACACCGAGGATGATGCACTTGCCGCGGCGTTGGCAACCGCTGGCTTGGCGCAAGCCGATCCGTTGTGGCGCATGCCGTTTCATGACCCCTATGAGCCGTTGATCGAGCCCGGTATCGCCGATCTGGACAATGCGCCATCGGGCGGGATGGCCGGGTCGATCACGGCGGCACTGTTCCTGCGCCGGTTTGTCAACCAGGCACAGCGCTTCGTGCATTTCGACCTCTACGGCTGGCAACCAAAGGATGCCCCGGCCCGTCCCAAAGGGGGTGTCGGGCAGGGCGCGCGGGCGTTGCTGGTTGCGTTGCCTGGGGTGTTGGAGTTGGAAAACGGCACATGAGCGATCGGCGTTTTCACCGCGCCACCGAGCGGGTGGCGCATGACAGCCTGCGCGGCACGCTGGTGGGGGTGGCATTCACCCCTGGCCAGTGGGCGCGTGTGGTGGCACCGCTGGCCGATCTGCGCGCCGCGCCGGAGGGCGCGCGCGACCGTCAGTTGCTGCACGGCACGCGGTTTTGCGTACTGGAGCGGCGCGGCGATCATGTCTTTGGTTTTGACGAGGACGACGGGTATTGCGGCTGGCTGGCAGCGGGTGTGCTTGGCCCGGACCATCCGGTCACACATCTGGTCTGTGCCCCGGCGACGCATTGCTACAGCAGGGCTGATATCAAAAGCACGGATGTTGCCGCGTTGTCTTTCGGCGCGCGGGTGCAGGTGTTGACCGAAGAGGGTACATTTGCCCGCACGCCGCTGGGTTTCATCCCGGGCCGTCACTTGCGCCCGTTGGGCGACATTCTTGCCGATCCGGTCGATGTGGCGCGCCTCTTTCTGGGCACGCCCTATCTGTGGGGCGGCAACAGCCGTGCGGGGATCGATTGTTCAGGTCTGGTGCAGGCTGCGCGGCGCGCCTGTGCCCTTCCCTGCCCGCCTGATAGCGATCTGCAGGCCGCGCTGCCGGGCAAATCGCTTGATTCCGGGCAGGAAGAGCCGGGCGATCTGATATTCTGGAAAGGTCATGTGGCATTGGTGAGTGCGCCGGGCAGGATCATTCACGCCAATGCCTGGCATATGGCCGTGGTCGAAGAACCGCTTGCCGGGGCGGAAGCCCGGATCGCCGCGACCGGCGCGCCGGTCATCTTGCGGCTGCGTGTGGCATAGACCCCGGATCTGATCCGGGGTCTGCCGATGGTGGCATCAGTTGCCGTGGGAATGGCTGTGCGAGTGGCCATGCGCCTGCGCCTGCGGCTGGCGCTCAAGATCGACGGTTACTGCGACCGAGCTTTCGGTGCCGTCCACGAAGACAAAGGTCACCTCGACCACATCGCCTTGCGCCAGGGTGCGGTTGAGGCCCATGAACATCACATGGTCCCCGCCACGTTGCAGGATATGTTCGCCATCGGCGGGGATGAGAAAGCCCTCCTCCACCTCGACCATCCGCATCACGCCTTGCGCGTCCTCGATATGTGTGTGCAGTTCGGTGCGTGCAGAGATATCCGAGCGCACGCCGGTGATGTGGCAATCGGTGTCGCCGTGGTTGTGCAGCACCATGAACGCAGCGCCGGACTGCGACATGGCTGTCGAGGTGCGGGCATAGGCATCATGGGCTTCGAACCCGTCGCAGGCGAGGGCAGGCAGGGCGAAAAGTGCCGCGACCGAGGCGGCGGTGAAAGTCCGGAACATGGGTTATCCTGTCGATTGAATGAGTCTGATGGTGTGCTGATCAGACCGCGACAGGTGGCGCGCGTGGATTGTGAAAAACTGCGGTGCCGGGCACCGGGGCAGGCAGGCTGCGCAAGGCATGCGCCTGTGCGATCAGCACCTGCGGCGGCTGAGGCAGCGCGGCGGTCGCGTCAGCCAGCCCGACAAGATTAAGCACGCAATCGGGGCAGGGCATCATCGGCCCGGTGGGCTGGCCCTGGGCATCGACGTTGACCACAACCATGCCATAGCCGGTGCACAAGATCATCTCGCCAACAGGGCGCGGCTGGTTGCGGGCCACGGCCATTGTGACGCTGCTGGCCATAACGGCCAGCGCGAGCAGGGTAATGGCTATGGTTCGTAACCGCATCATGGCGTTAGTCTAGCACCGTTCGGAAGCCACCAGAAGCTTGCAGCGTTTCGACCTTGCGTCAAATCAGGCGAAACGCCGCATGTTGTTCGTTTCTGGCAGTTCCTGCCGAAAAGCTTGTCCTTTTTAAAGGTAGTGTCAGGCTTGGGCCCAGGTCCGCGGGATCATCGCCTTGATCCGCGCTGCATGGCCTTGCGGCGCGGCGCAGGCATCGGCGGCAAGTGTTGTTGCCGCTTCCAGCAACGCCTCGCGCGGGTGGATGCGGTCGATCAGGCCCCAGGCCAGCGCCTCGTCGGCCTGGATCTTCGCGCCGCCCATCAGGATCATCCGCGCCCGCGCCGGGCCGATCAGTGCCGCCAGTCGCCCCGGATCCGAGGGTTGGGGCAGGTAACCCAGCTTCATCACCGGGTAAAAGAACTTCGCCTCGGGCACTGCCAGCCGGACGTCACAGGCCAGAGCCATGCCGAAGGCCCCGCCTGCAAGCGTGCCGTTGAGGGCCGCGACGGTCAGGCAGCGCAGGGCGCTGATGCGACCTGACAGGTCTTCCCAGATCGGATCGGTGGCCAGCCCCTCGCGCGCCTCGTCCAGGTCGGCCCCGGCGCTGAACACCTTGCCCGCGCCGGTCAGAACCAGCGCCTCGACAACGCCATTGGCTTCTTCCAGATGGTTGATCAGCTCTTCCATCATCGCAAGCGTCAGCGAATTGGCCTTTTCAGGGCGGTTCAGGGTCAGCACCCAGAGGGGGCCATGTTCTTCACGCAATATCATGCGACCAACCCCAGTCTGGCGCGGATCTGTGGTTCACGCAGGCTGACCTCGGCGCCAAGGTAGTCGTCGGAATCAGCGCTGCACATCCAGAGAAGCGCGTGCGCGGGCCATTCGGGCGGAACATGCGCCGACCAATCCAGCTGGCTGACCGGGTTGATGCCGGAACTGCGGATTGCGCCCTGCATATCGGTCGCCACTGTCCCCGGCGAAAGGCTGAGCACCCGCACAGCGCTGCCCGCTTCCAGATGTGCGGCGCGGGTGAGCATGATCGCCCCGGCCTTGGAGGCGCAATAGCCTGACCAGCCTTCAAGGGCGTTATAGGCAGCGCCTGAACCAACCGTCAGAATGCTGCCCTGCCCCTGTTGGCGCATTAACGGCAACGCGGCGCGCATCCCGTGGAAAACGCCCTTCAGATTGACATCGATCTGACGGCCCCATTCGGCCGGATCAACGCTTTCCATAGGCGCGATCGGATCAATGACACCGGCATTGTTGATCAGAACATCCAGTGCGCCGAATTGCTCGACCATCGCATCAACAGCCCCCTGTACAGCGCTGAAATCAGCGACATCGCAGGGCAGCAGGATGGCGCCGGTTTCATCGGCGACGGCCTTGAGTGCGTCGCCGGGCCGTCCGGCAAGGCCCAGCTTCGCGCCCTTTGCGGCGAACAGCCGGGCCGTGGCCGCGCCGATCCCGCGGCTCGCGCCGGTGATCAGGACGGCCTTTCCAGCGATGGCATTCGCCCATTCAGGATCTGCAGACATGTCATCCTCCGGGTGCTGCAAACAGGTTGGCCCTGTGGTAGCGTGCGGATCGCTGCCTGACCAGCCCCGCAGGCCGTCTTTCCGGCTTGACCGCTGGTGGAAGAGTGCAAACACTGGCTGGCGAACCAGCCCGGAGGCTACGATGTCGTTCAGCACCATTTCACGCTCGCTCGCTCTCGTTCCCGTTGTGTGGGCGCTTTCACTGCACGCTGCCTTCGCGCAGGACCAGCGCGCCAAAGTGGGTTGGGACATGCTGCGACACAGCCTTGCCGAGGTCGGTTTGCGGGTTACGACCCAAGGCGTGAGCGATACCCAAAGCGGGCTGGAGGTGAGCGGCGTTAGCATCCACCCCGACGGTGGCGGCGCGGTGCTTCGGTTCCCGACGCTGGCGGTAGAGTCACGGGGCAGCGAGGGTTTTGTGATCATTCCATCGTCTGGCGCGACGCTCGACGTGCCCGGACCCGGCGACATCGAGATCGATTTCGACGGTGAACTGTTGTTTGACCGGCGACCGGATTGGCTGCGCCTGACCCCCGCGTTTGAGCGGATCGAGGTTCGGTTTGACGGACCCGCCGGGTATGGAGGCGATCAGGTGGTCAGCCTGCGCATCGGGTTTGACGCCTTTGAGGGCGTGATCGAGTTGACCGAGGGGGCGCGGATTGATCTGACAGGTGATCTGCGGGTTGCGGCGCTGGACTATGCGCAAGTCTGGGGCAACGGCCCCGGAGGGGGGGCGGACGGTCAACGCCGCGAGACTGCCGGGCTCGATGACGTGAGCGTCAGCTTCAGCATTGACGCATTGGATGCACTCTCGGAGAATCCGGCCTCGGTCGCTGCGGTTTTCGATCAGGGCTTCGCTTTGCGGATGGAATACGAGGCCGCCGCCTCGCGCAGCAGCAGCCAGCAGGTGCTGGGCGGTCAGCAGTTGCGGGTCGACAGCGTCGGAGGCCATTCGGACAGCACGCTGATGTTGCGTGACGGCAGGCTGGAAGCGCATGGTACGGCACTGGATGTTCAGGTTTCGGGTGCATTCGGCAGCGGCGAGGGCATTTTCCGGGGTAACCGGATGTTTGGCCGTTTTGAAATGCCGCTGGTGATGACCGACACCACGCAGATTTTCGGCCTGATTCTGGAGGCTGACGGGATTCAGGCAAGCGATGAAAGCTGGCTGCTGCTGGGCGCGCGAACCCTGGCCGGGGAAACCGCCGATCTGGCGCTGGAAATGGTGGCCGAAGGGCGCTGGCTGGTGGACCCTTCGCAGGCCGATATCATTAACGAGCCGATCGAACTTTCCGCGCTTCGGCTGGACCGGCTGTCGCTGCGGCTTGGGCAGGCGGTGTTCGAAGGGTCGGGCCGGTTTGACGCCGACCCCAATACGGGCAGCCTTGAAACCGCTATGACGATGGGGCAGGGGGCTTTCGCCTTCGTCCTGCGCGGTGGTGAGGCCCTGTTGGCCCGGCTGGGACGCGAGGGTGTGTTGCCTGCCGATCAGGCGTTTCTGGCGCGGATGATGATGGGAGCGCTGGCGCGCCAGGTGGGCGAGGATCATCTCGAATCGCATGTGACGATCACGCCGCCCGGGCAGGTGCTGGTTAACGGGATGCCGCTGCCCTTCTGAAAGCACAAGCCGCGCAAACGAAAAGACCCCGGCGCAGGGCCGGGGTCTTTGTCATTTCATGCTGGCAGTGGCTCAGTCAGCTTTTTCTTCGACGATTTCTTCGCCGGTTTCCTGATCGATGGTTTTCATCGTCAGGCGGACCTTGCCGCGGTCGTCGAAGCCCAGGAGCTTGACCTTGACTTCCTGACCCTCCTTCAGCACGTCTGACGGATGATTCAGGCGCTTGTTGGCGATCTGGCTGACATGCACCAGACCGTCACGCTTGCCGAAGAAGTTCACGAAGGCGCCGAAATCGACGATCTTCACCACGGTGCCGGTATAGACCTGGCCCACTTCGGGCTCTGCCACGATCGACCAGATCATGTCATAGGCCTTTTTGATCGCCGCCTGATCGTTGGAGGCAATCTTGATCACGCCGTCGTCATTGATATCGACCTTGGCGCCCGACACTTCCACGATCTCGCGGATAACCTTGCCGCCCGAGCCGATCACTTCACGGATCTTGTCGGTGGGAATGGTCATGGTTTCGATCTTGGGTGCATACTGGCTGAACGCATTAGCGCTCGACAGGGCCTTGCCCATTTCACCCAGGATGTGCATCCGGCCTTCCTTGGCTTGCGCCAGGGCTTGTTCCATGATCGCAGGCGTGATCCCGGCAACCTTGATGTCCATCTGCAGGCTGGTGATGCCCTTTTCCGTCCCGGCAACCTTGAAGTCCATGTCGCCAAGGTGGTCTTCGTCGCCCAGAATATCCGACAGGATGGCAAAGCGCCCATCATCTTCCAGGATCAGACCCATTGCCACACCGGCCACCGGCGCCTTGAGGGGCACACCCGCATCCATCATGGAAAGCGAGCCACCACAGACCGTCGCCATCGAGCTTGAACCGTTCGATTCGGTAATCTCGGACACGATGCGGATGGTGTAGGGGAAATCGGTCGCCGCAGGCAACACCGCCTGAAGCGCGCGCCACGCCAGCTTGCCGTGGCCGATTTCACGACGTCCCGGAGGACCAAAGCGGCCCACTTCGCCCACCGAATATGGGGGGAAGTTGTAGTGCAGCAGGAAGTTCGACTTCGAGGTGCCGGTCAGGGCATCCATGAACTGCTCATCATCGCCGGTACCCAGCGTGGTGACGCACAATGCCTGCGTTTCGCCACGGGTGAACAGCGCTGAGCCATGGGTGCGTGGCAGAACGCTGGTTTCGCTGCTGATCGCGCGGATCGTCTTGGTGTCGCGCCCGTCAATGCGCGGCGCGCCGTTGATGATGTCGCCGCGCAGGATCGAGGCTTCCAGCTTCTTGAACGCCGAACCGAGGTTCTCGTCGGCAAGTTCTTCGTCGCTCAGGGTTGCCTTGACCGCTTCACGTGCGGCGGCAATCGCGTTCACACGCTCCTGCTTGTCGCGCAGCGCGAAGGCGGCGCGCATCTGCGCTTCACCGGCGGCTTTCACCTTTTCATAGAGCGCCGCATAGTCGGGCGGGGTGAAATCGAACGGCTCTTTCGCGCTTTCCTCGGCGAAGTCGATGATCAGGTCGATCACCGGCTGGATGCTGTCATGGGCGAATTTCACCGCGCCCAGCATCTCGGCCTCGGACAGCTCATAGGCTTCCGATTCGACCATCATCACTGCGTCCTTGGTCCCGGCAACGACCAGATCCAGCCGCTGTTCGGGGTTTTCGCGCAGTTTGTGCATGTCGTCGCATTCGGGGTTGAGGATGTATTCACCATCAACAAAACCCACGCGCGCGGCAGCGATCGGGCCCATGAAGGGCACGCCTGAAATGGTCAGCGCCGCCGAGGCCGCGATCATCGCGACGATATCGGGTTCGTTCACCAGATCATGCGAAAGCACGGTGCAGATCACCAGCACCTCATGCTTGAAACCGTCCACGAACAGCGGGCGGATCGGGCGATCGATCAGGCGTGATGTCAGCGTTTCCTTTTCGGAAGGACGCGCCTCACGCTTGAAGAAGCCGCCGGGCACCTTGCCCGCGGCATAGTAGCGTTCCTGGTAGTGGACAGTCAGCGGAAAGAAATCCTGACCAGGCTTTGCCGCCTTGGCGAAGGTCACATTGGCCATGACCGAGGTTTCGCCCAGCGTGGCGATAACCGAGCCATCGGCCTGACGGGCTACACGGCCCGTTTCCAGCGTGAGCGTTTCCTGGCCCCACTGGATCGACTTTTTCGTAACATTAAACATTCAGCGTATCCTCAAAGGAGCACTCCCGGCCCCTGCCGGGTCTCCCGTTCCTATGGCGGCCCCATTGCCGCCGACCCCTATCCTTCGCATCACGCCGGGGTCAGAGCGTCAC